>Ga0256405_10003005_pt1 | contig 36352 bp, 31 predicted proteins | sample RumenRJG_02DNA_FD_189096 | JGI IMG/M metagenome (GOLD analysis project Ga0256405, IMG submission 189096) | Bovine rumen microbial communities from Lethbridge, Alberta, Canada - RJG_02 | ecosystem: Host-associated > Mammals > Digestive system > Stomach > Rumen | place: Canada: Alberta...
TCTGCTCTCAATACGATCCTGCCGGTTGGTACGACCAACTTGGTGGAAACGAAAGCCCATTGGCAGAAGCGATTTTAGACAGGATCAAGCACGATGCTTATAAAATTAATATTGTTCCTGCCGATGCAACCCAGTACCGCTCCATGAGAGAAGTGTACGGGATGGATCCGGCAAAGAGCGAATAAAACTGTTTACCAATTTTGGCGACCGTCTGTCTCAGAGATAATTATTCTGGGACAGCGGCTCCGCCGCATTAATACAATACCGGTTTCCTGACGCCGGACTGTTGGTTTCCAATTTACCGGACAGGCGGTTTCACCGCACCGGAATATTCATACAGTTCAAAAAGTCCAAGGTAATTATCTCATGGATGAATTAAATTTTATAGGCAGTATCTTATTAGGCGCTTACGCTGTAATTATTACAGGAAATGAGAAACTGTATATTAAATCAGTCCGCTCGCTCCGCATCGCGTCCTTTTTGCTCCGCAAAACCGTCCGACGGAGTTCGCATATCGCACCAAGAAATTACCTTTCATACGGTAAAATACTTTCTACTGGGTAGTTCTTATCTCTACCTCATCGCCCTATACCGTTTCCACAGCCAATCCTTTGCTTCATGATACTGCGACGAGCGATGATATACCAGATAATACAACAGAATGGTTACTACGGTGCAAATAAGCAGCCGCAGCAGCAAATACAAGGCTTCCACGCCTTTGTTGGGAATTCCTGTGCCAACCGTTAACACCTCACACGCGTAAAAGCACACCACACCCACAGCAGCTGTTACCAAAAAGTACTTTGCCTGATCTGCAAAAAACTCATGCAACTTGCCATTCCGAAAGTATTCTTTAAACAAAATCCAGGCTTCGCCGATATAATTAATGAAGAACAGCGAAATCAACGTAGCCAATATAATCCCCAGCACGCCCCAGTATCGCGCAAGTAGCAGGTTCAGCACAATGTTGGCAACGATTTCCGCAATCACAATGTACCGGGCTTTCCACCAAAGGCCTGCTCCCTCAAAATAGATCCAGCGCAAATCTCCCATCTTAAGCACATAAAAATACAAGCATAGAGCCACTACTTCCGGTATGCCTAGCATCAGGTTCCGCCCCACCCACAGACGCACGAAAGGCTGGTAGAGACACACCATGCAGATTACCGCCCAGCCTGCCAGCAGCATATACATAAAATTAAAACGGCGCATGTCCAGGTAGTTTTTCTCCACACTCTCCGTCACAATGCTGTTGCCTACCGATGCCACCATGGATGTGCCTATAATACCAAACAGTGAAATAACCGCACTATGGATGAGAAAATAATTACTGTATATAGCCGTCACAGTAAGACCCACAAACATCGTGATGCAAAGGCTGTCAATCATATGACGGCTGGCGCTGCGAAACTTGCTGAGTGCCAGTCCGCCTACCAGTCGCTTCAGCTCTTCGAACTGAGCCGCATCAATCCGCCCCCGGCAAACATACTGGGGATAGTATCGCTCTACCAGACGTGAAACCAGAAAATTGCGAAGCACTGTAAAGCTCAGCGAAGTCAGCAGATAGAAATAAAAATTATCTGCCAGCAGCAAAAAGATAATTTGAACTGTGGATTTACCAATCAAAACTACCGTATCCACCCTGCTCAGCAAATCATTGCGCTGCAAAGCCGAAGGAATTGCCGTCTTATAGCCAAACAACAGATAGCTGATCACCGCATCTGCCAAAAAGATGAGATACCAGCTAAAAATGTCCATCCCGACAGGTACGGTTTGTCCACGCAACACATAAGGGAAAAACGGCATGAAAACAAGACCTGCCGTTAAAACCACAAGGCCGATGACGCGGTATATTTGACGGTACGTGCCTAAATACGCACACACCGTATGCGTATCCCCCTCCGCCACAGGGCGATATAAACTATATACTACCGCAGCGCCAAAGCCCAATTCTGCAAGGTTCAGCATCTGAAAAATGGAAGACAGCAAGCTGTTCATCCCCAAATACAGCGCCCCAAAGCGGTAAATCACAACTGTGCGCACAATAAAAGGAAGCAACAAGGAAACACAACGATTAATATAACCGAAGAACATGTTTCTGCCAACATTGCGGCTTCTTGAAAATTGATTGCCCGATTGATTTTTCAATAACATACAACCTCGAGCGAACTCATTAAATGCGTATTTCCTAAAACGCAATGATAAAAACACTAAGATTTCTAACTCTTATATTATATCATATGACCTGCGGAGCCGGACCTGTTGCCTGAAAGCAGTAGGACCTGGACTTCATTGTCATCGACTACCTGCAGCTGATGCAGGGCAGCCACAGCTATAAAGCCAACGACAACCGACAGCAGAGGAAGTGACGGAGATTAGTCAGGATAATAACGCGGGGAATTATTAGTCTTTATTGGTTAAAATTCCCTGCACTAAGACGGTGCAAAGAACCGCATGCCATGACTGTTATAACAACCTATCAGTATCTGATGAATACCTTCTTCCCCAAAGTTTACAAATCATTTCAAATAAGAACAAATTAAGTCTTAATACTCTAAACATAATCTTACGTCTCCATGTAAACCAACTTGGTATTCTATCACACTTTCGAAGTATTTCGACACAGTACAAAAAATCTATATCGTGATAGTCTCTCTTTATACAATATGTAAAAGAAATGTCAATAAGATGTTTATTAAGCTTTTCAACTGGATAGCCCCATAAAACAAGGTCTTGATAAAGTTGCATATTCATTTTAAACCAATCTTTAAGTGACTTTTCTGATTTTGACGATGTGATGCTACCTTCCCGAAAGCTGTTAAAATATAACACGTCATCAATACAGTAAACACGATTAGCATTCCATACAAGTTTGTATATCGTACCATCATCTTCATAATAATACTTTTCTGGAAAAGAAATATTATGGAATAATCTTTTATGATATAACTTATTACATGATCCTTTTCCTGCATAGTTTAATAATACTTCTATTGCTTCAATCTGATTTTTAAAACCAACAGACAATGATTTGGTGCATTTTTCATTTTGATAACCAAACATTACCAAATCCGCGTTATTATGGACTGCAGTTTCATAAGGTCTTTTGCAGTAATCCACATGTACCCAATCATCGCTGTCCACAAACATCAAATAATCACTTCCGGACATTTTGATACCCATATTTCTTGCAGTTGCTGGACCACAGTTTGTTTCAAAATGAAAAACTCTGATTCTTTTATCGTCAATAGCATATTCTTCGCAAATAAGACCACTTCTATCTGTAGAGCCATCATTTATTATTATAATTTCTAAATTATTCAAACTCTGACTACACAAGCTATTAAGGCAACGAGGAAGATATTTTTCAGTATTATAAACTGGTACTATTATACTAACTAAAGGTTTCATAAAAAAATCCTTAAAAATATGAAATATACTTATTAATGTGTTATAATAAATTTCAATACTGGCGATGTTTTTTTAGCCCTAAAAACTTTGGCAAATATAACCAAAGTTTGACTAAACGAGATTCTAGCACTAAGAACTTTAGTATTTCTCTATGACAGCAAGATTGATAATGAACAGGTTAAATGTATTTTTAAGAAAAATCTATAACTTCTATAACCAAACAAGATTGAAGAATCGTAGTTTTTCCTTGATTGCGAGTAATTGTAACGGTTCACTAATACTCCACGATTTAAATTTGCCGTTTAATTCACCCTTTGTAAATCTTTGGCTAAAACCTAAAGACTTTTTAAAACTCTGCGAAAACATGGAATATTATATGGGTTGTCAATTAAAATTCGTTAATGATGAACACACTGCCTACCCTATTGCAATGCTTGACGATATCAAAATATATTTCCAGCACTTTAAAAGCGAAAAAGATGCGAGAACTAAGTGGGAAATTAGAAAGAAAAGAATTGATTATCACAATATTTTTATTTTGTTTACTGACAGGGATGGTTGTACTTATGAAGACTTACAGCGTTTTGACAAACTAAAATTCGCAAAAAAGGCTGTGTTAGTACACAAAAATTATCCAGAAATAAAATCTTCAGTATATATTCCTGGATTTGAGAAAGAAGATTGTGTGGGAATGTGTATGTATTTCAAAAACAAAATAACTTATAAAAAATACTACGATTCTTTTGACTATGTTAACTGGTTTAATAAATAACTATGTCAACCGTGAAAACCTACATTAGATAGGAATATAACAAATAAGAGCACATTTCACGAAGTCCATTTGACATAATTAATTTTGGTTCAATTATTTTATTTGACTTCCCCAAAACCAACAAATAATACTAAATAGCTTTGGTGAAAACTTTAATATACTAAGCAGCAACTTGCGTTTCCAAGTAATACCTATAGGAATTTTTTGAACATTTTTAAGAAAATGTACTGCCTCTACGTAATATTCATCAGAATAATCTGCTTTCATTTTTATACAGTAATCGAAAGTTACATTAAACATGTACGTTTCTAAACTAGTCGAATTGTAACCCCAAGTTAAAAGATCCATACTTTGTTGCCAGCAAGCAACAAACCTATCTTTTACTGTTTTCAGTGTTTGTTTTTTTAATGTTATGCTATTGGGGCGAGCACAATAATAATATAAAACTTCATCTAAACAGAAGATACTTTTTGCTTTACATATAAGTTTGTATGTAGTAGCAGTATCCTCGTATAAAACTCCCTCAGGATACATAATTTCTTTAAATAAGTCTTTTTTATATAATTTGTTCCATGCCACCATGCCATAAGGTTTAAATGTTAAATCAACTGCTTCTTCACGTGTTTTGTTGCCAGATGCTACAGAATATACTTGTACCACAGGTACTTGTAGTATATCATTTTTCTGATATCCAAACATTACAAGATCCGCCTGATACTGGACAGCACACTCATAAGGCAATTTACAAAAATCCTTATGCACATAATCATCGCTGTCTACGAACATCAGGTAATCACTAGTTGCATTAGCAATACCAGTATTTCGCGCTACAGAAAGTCCTCTGTTTACCAAATGATTAATCACTTTAACGCGTGCGTCTATATCTGCATAGGCATTACAGATTATACCACACCGATCCGGAGATGCATCATTAACCAAAATAATTTCAATATTGTTCATACTTTGCTTAATCAAACTCTCTAGACACCGGGCAAGGCAATCTTCAACTTTATAAACAGGTACAATAATACTTACTAATGGCTGCATAACTATTTTTTCATAATTTTTTCACAATTATTATTTTTTCAATTTGATGTTAAGCACAAAAAATAATACCGAATTCCATTATGTGCGGACTTATGCCATACTTAATGGTATAAACGCAATCGATATTTTTGTGCGTTACAACATGTCGGCTTAGCAGACTCACAAACCACAGATTATAAAAGAGCCTGCCGCGAAATTAAGTGGCGAACAAAATCCAACGGAGCATTTTCTGACGGAAACAGCACCTTAATGCTGATTTGTACCAGGTTACGATATGTAGCGTGATCCAACTAAAGAAAAAACACTGATAACAGTATTATCTAAATGCGACCTAAGAAACGTGGCCTCGGTCGCTTTAAATATCTGTTAATTTCTCTTCTTCAATTCCCCAGTACCACCTTCAACCACACCATCTCCCCTTGCTACAGAGAAAATAGTACCCAGAAAACAGCGACAGTCAAACAGAAACGCTTTCATGCCACCTTTATGTAAAATAGCGGTATACTCGCCGTCAAACTTGGCCTTTACCGGAATTTCCAGTTCATCCCGGCCATTAATCTGCGCCCATCCAGTTAACCCGGGCATGATGTCATTGGCTCCGTACTTATCCCGTTCCGTTATCAAATCATCCTGGTTCCACAAGGCAGGACGCGGACCGATAATGCTCATGTTGCCAATAAAAATATCCCAGATTTGAGGCAACTCATCCAAGCTGGACTTCCGTAAAAAGCCACCAACTTTGGTAATATACTGTTCCGGATTCTTCAGCATATGAGTAGGCATATCATGCGGTGTAGACATTTTCATGGAACGAAATTTATGCAGTGGGAAAAAAGTTTTACCCTTTCCCAAACGTTTTTGTTTAAAAAGAATCGGTCCGGGGTCATCTACATAAACCGCAATGGCAATTACTAAATACACACCTGACAACACAAATAAGCCCATTGCACTTAACAGTATATCAATCCATCGTTTCAAATAATGCTCGTACATTTACAAATACCCTTTCTCTCACTTGCTTATTCTCGAAAGCGCCTCCACGCGACAGCCTGCCCCACAAATCATACCCGCATTAATATGGCAAAAATCACCAATTACACAATCATGATCTACAATTGTGCCTACTGAGATAATGCACCCTTGCCCAATCCGGCTGTGTGTATTAACCACCGCCTTTGGCTCTATGACCGTGCCAAGACCAACTGTTGCAGAAGGAGATACATAAGCCGTGGGATGAATCAGAGTAACTAGCTCCACTCCTTCGATTTGACACAGCTGTTCGCTAATCTGCTGCCGTGCTACATTATTCCCAATAGCAACAAATACATTATCATACCTGGGCGCATACAATTCCATATCCTTAACCACACCAATCGCGTCCGGTGAATTGTCATCAAGAAACGCAATAGATCTATCATCATAACCGCAAACTACTGCTATTTCCGCTACCACGCGACCATGTCCGCCTGCACCGATAATCAATAATGATGACATATCTCCTCCTATTATAAACTCAAGATACACGGCATACCTTTTACCGCTACATTATTTAAGTTCCATATTTTTGACCAAACCCCTGATTCGTTAAAAAAGGCTTGCAAAAAACACATCTACAACGGTCAGAAAATCGCTTGAGTTTAATTGATGGCCATGCTGTGGCAAAAGTTCTTGAGGTGAATTCTGGTAACTATTGTCCACCAAATAAACCTACAAGTGGACACCGTTTCAGAAACGTGTGGACTAGAGTCGCCGGTTATTTGTTTGAATCTGGCGGCATAAATACTATCACATAATAATATTTTTATTTATTTTCCCGGATTAGTAATAATATCATCGTGATTGGTTTTACTTTTCTCAACATTACCAGCAACATTTAAATCTTGTTTAATCTGGCTACTACTGATTTCAGGAGTACGTGGCAAATAAACCACTTCAACGCCTTCTTCTTTCAGAAAATCAAATTTCCCTTTCCAGTCATCACCCATGACAAACGTGTCGATGTGATATTCATGCATATCTTTTCGTTTCTGTTCCCAGCTTTCCTCCGGAATAACTAAATCTACATAACGTACCGATTCTACTAGCATTTTTCTTTGCTCGTATGTAAAGTAACATTTTTTATGCTTTTCGTTCCAGTTAAATTCATCAGAGGAAATAACTACTATCAAATAATCCCCTAATGCTTTAGCCCTTCTTAACAGATTGATATGCCCGTAATGCAAAAGATCAAACGTTCCATAAGTAATAACTCTTTTCATAATTTGTGCTCCTTTAAGGCGTATTGCCGTATTTTTTATCAAAAAAGTTTCGAATTCCATTTCAAGCGGCGTTTTTGTTAGCTCTGTCTTTTTCACACGTCCCATCAGTTTTGTCACTACTGATTTTGGATTTGCGCTATGATTAATAATTGCATCCACTGCTCCCACAATCGGCATGTCTATAGAATATTTTGCAGCTAATGACATTGCAGCTGGAATTGCATTAATTCCTTCCACAACCATGCCTGTCATTTTTACCGCGTCAAGCGGTTTTGTGCCCTTCCCTATAAGATAACCACAACGATTATTACGGCTGTGTAGACTAGTTGCCGTTACAATAAGATCCCCCATACCAGCAAGTCCAGAAAAAGTCTCTTTTAAGCAGCCTAATTTCATTCCAAGCCGTTCAATTTCAGTAAGTCCTCTAGTAATTAAAGCTGCCTTTGCATTGTCTCCATATCCGAGGCCTGCAGAAATACCCGAAGCCAAAGCGATAATATTTTTAAGGGCACTACAAATTTCAACTCCTTTTACATCCGTATTCGTATAAACACGCATATAAGGATTCATAAACACGTTCTGAACCATTTCTGCAACTGCGATATCTTTACATGCAGAAACAATTGCTGACGGCATATCTTGAGCTACTTCTTCAGCATGGGTAGGTCCTGCAAGAGCAACTACTTTGACATCTGCATCCAATTCATCCTGAATAACTTCGGTTAAAGTCATAAGTGTTTCCGCTTCAATCCCCTTTCCCACATTAACAATAATTTGACCATCTCGAATATAAGCATTAGCTAGTTTCGCTGTGTTTCTAACAAAAAGAGAAGGAACTGCAAAAACCAAAACATCTTTGGCATTGCAAACTACTTCGATTTCTTTAGTGAATTTTACTTCTTCCGGAATAATCATATTCGGAAGATTTTTTTGGATTCGTGTAACGGACATCTGGTCAATCTCTTTTGAAATAGCAGACCACACCTGTACATCATGACCACTGTTTGACAACATTCTGGCCAAAGCCATGCCCCAGGTTCCTGCGCCAAGTATTCCTATTTTCATATTTTTAATCCTCCTATTACTACCGCTTATTCAATTGACTTCAATTAAAACTCATAGTGTGCAAGTTTTAAATGAGATTCATTTTCTTTATTATTTCGTCAATAACTTTTTCTGTTGCATGCCCAGCATACGGAACAAATCGATTACGAAAAATTTCAGCCTTTATAGAATAATCTTCATAATCGAAATTCAAAAGCCTATTAAGTAACGTTTCTTCAACAGTATCTACAGGACAAGGCAAAACTTTCTGTAAATCCAAATATAAACCTCTTTGCAATATATACTCGTCATAATCTGGAGCAAAACAAAACATTGGTCGTCTTAAAATTGAATAATCAATAAAAGCACTGGAATAATCACTTATCAAAATATCCGCAATTTTATACAAATCATTAACATTTGGGTAATCGGAAACATTTATACAAAATGCATCATCATCAAACGACAAATTCTTGGAAACTGCATAATGAGCACGTATTAACAAAAAATATTTTTTAGATAATTTGTTTTTCCATTTATTTAAATCTACAAGTTGCTTCATATATATGTCCGAATTATCATCAATCCAATATTCTCTATAAGTAGGCATATATAAAATTATTTGTTTTTTTCCCTTAATTCCTAATTTTTGCTTAATCCTTTCAACGTCGCTTTCTTCAAAACATACAAGGTCGTCGTTTCGAGGAAGATCCGATAATAAAAAACAACTTTTATCTGCATTAAAAACACGTGCAAAGATATTTAAGTCATAATCACTTTGTGCACAACGTATAGTACTAGTATCCTTTTTCCTTAACAAATTATTATTTAACACACCGCCCCTATTCTCTTCACCGCCTATTTTCTTTAAAGGTGTGCCATGCCATGTCTCAACTGCTATTCTTCCTTTTTTATTAAGTCCAATTCCCCGGTCAATACTAGTATTACTAATCCAAATTTTAGATGATAATAATTCATAAAAAAAACGGATTGAGTCAATTTTTATTTTTTTTATATTAGTAACATTATATTTATTTGTGTCAACAAAAGCCCATAAAAACTCATAATCTTTGAATGCCTTATTACACCGCATCTCTTTGAAAAGTGCATAAGGACTGTCATCAAAATTTCTGCCTCCAAAAGAAGAGAAAATAATTTTTTTCTTCTTTGGAATTACTATGCTAAGAATATTAAAAAAAGTCCGAAGCAAAGTATAAAAAATTTTTAAAACCATAGGGTGCAATCTTAGCCAAACAATTATTTTTTGTCTCACATTATCACTTGTAATCCTCGCACCAGAATACTGAGGATTATCCTTTCTCCCAAATACAATGAGTAATTCTATGTCCTATTTGATTTCATTAATCAAATGCTTTATCTCTAAAAAAACTCTGTCACTACTTAAGTAAATTTTTAAGTTTGCGAGCTAATAATTCTTAAATTGGTTTACTACTCCCTTATAATTCCTCCAACTTTCATCAACAAACCGGCAACTAAGTCTACTTCCGTATATACTAATACATCCTATTAAAACCGACGGTATCAACACGTAAATGTATTTCTTTCATTGCCTACCTTTAAACAAATAAGTTTTATAACTGGTATTTAATTGCACTTCCTTCTTACTGTATATGTGTCTAACAATTATTAATAAATAATTATCCATGTACATTTTCTGTGCCTAATTCTTTTACGATAATTTCAACTACTTTTTCTGTTGCATGACCATCATCAACACTTCCAATCATTTTTTGAAACGCTTTTAACTTGCTAGCATATTCTTTATATGAGAATATATCTATGTTTTCATACAACTCTTCTGAAGTTACAGCAACAGAAAACGGCAAATCGCTTTTGTTTAAATAAAAACCTCTTTCCACATTCATGTAATGTTCTAAATCAGGACAATACAAGAAGCAAGGCCTTTTTGTAAGACAGAAATCAAACATACTGCTAGAATAATCTGTAATCAATATATCAGCTATAGCCAAGTATTCCGCCATGTCGTCACCTATATTTCCAGACAGCACTTTTTCATTGCAAACATCATGGCCTTTCATACTCAAAATAACTGAATCATGAACACGGAATACAAATATCCACTCACCACCAAATTGTTCACGACACTTTTCAAATAACTTTGTCATATTCATCTGCGTTACTTGAAACAATCCGCTCATCATGATATTATCAGCACGGAACGTTGGTGCATATAGTATAATCTTTTTATTTTCAGGGAGTTTTAATTTTTTACGCAGCTGTTTTTTTATATTTGTGTTATCTAAAAACAAAATATCATTTCTAGGATAACCAGTCATAAGAATGGGTATTTTACCAAAAGTAATCCGGTGTAATATGTTTTTCATATGCATACTTTCACATATAAGATAATTTGTATTTGTGAAAAACATCAAGTTTTTGCCTTCATTACACGGTTCATCCGTTGCAATTTTTTTCAAGGATGTGCCATGCCATGTTCCAATAATAAGTTGTCCTGTTTTGAAACTTGATGTAAGTATTTTATATTTTAACGAACCAGGCACTTGAAAACCAGAAAAAGCACCTAAATAATTATCAACAATCAATCTGCTCGTAAATTTCAAATATATTGATCTTATAGTATTAGGTATTACTGGTTTTATATACTGGGGCAAAGGACCTTGGCTTTTACTTGTTAGTTCCCAATAATAAACAGCTTTAGGATAATATTTATGTAATTCCTCTGAAATTCTTTTAGGACTATCAGTGTAAAGTCCATGAAAACTATTAAAATAAAACCGGTTCTGCTTAATTGGAAATAGCTTAAAAAAGAAACCCATTATAATATTTCTATAGGCTAATAATTGCGAATAATTCATTATTACAAATTCTCCTTGCGTTGTTTTACAAAAAACTAAAGCACCTTTGCGCGAATCAATTTTTTGATTTTTCCTGAAATACTTATAAATTCCTTATAATTAACAAATATTAATAAAATAAAAATAATAATTTGGGCAAACACAAACGGTTTGACTAAACCACGAAGGCAAATGATATACTGCAAGAACAAAAGTATGTACATAAAGCCATGACGCAGATAAGGTATAGTAAGGGTAATGTATACACGTACTATATATGCCCGTATGACCCATATAACAATATTTGAGACAAGTGTAGCTACAGCAGCACCAACAGCGTTATGTGTGATACTAGTAAGTAAATAAGTCAAAACAATATTGACTATTCCGCCTGCAATGGAAGACGTAGTTAAAATTTTGGTATCTTTAACCGCTATAAATAAACTACCAAAAAAGCCAGTAAGTCCTCCAAAAACAAAAGAAATAAGTAATGGAGGTACATACTTCCAAGCCTCAAAAAAATCTTTTGCATACAAAAATTTTGCAATTGGTATATTAAGCAAAATTAAAGCTGAACAACACAATACAAGAAACGCGTTGTAAAGATTATAAAGATTAATTATAAAATGATCAGAGTCATTTTTGTCGAATTCCTTAATTGCCGAAATTTGCCAAGCTGACGCAAAGACACCAGTACAAGTAGTTAAAATTGTTGGAATTTTGTAAGAAACAGTATAAATTCCATTGGCAGCAATTCCTAAAAGCCATGTTACAATATAACGACTTGCAGCATTGTTAACCCACCAGCTAATTTTATTAAAAATGAGCGGTACACTAAATTTTACAAGCTCTTTCCTTTTGGCTGAGTGCAAATAAGAGAATTTTACAAATTGCCACAGCTTAAGACGTACAATACCAAGCCCACAGGTGATCAATATTCCTAAATAGTGAGCGGCCAAAAAACCATCTATCCCCAATTTAAAAAATAAAAGTAACGCTATGTTTAGGCCACAAGTTGCAATAGTAGAAACAACACTCATTTCTACCATTATCGTGATTCTATCGGAACCTCTTGCAAAATTGGAAATAATATCATATAAACCATGAGAAAAAAAAATCAAACCCAAGGCCACTACATAATGTGTATGTTCAGAAAAAAACTGTAATTGAGCAATACCTATTAAAAAAAACAATAACAATAAAAAGCCTTTAAAAAAAATATAAATTGTATTAGACAAAACTTCTTGATGAGTATAGTTTTTGTCAAAACAAAACCGTAATACTGCTTCTCCAATGCTGAGAGTGAGAATAGGCAATAACAAACTTGCTGTTGTCAAAATAATGTCACCAATTCCATATTCAGCAGTTGATAAAGTACTTGTATATAAAGGCACCAATAAAAATGTTAATATTTTAGGCGCAAATCTGCTGATTGTAAAAAGGAACATATTTTTCGAAAGATATGCATATTTTTGTTGCATAAGTTACCTCTTGTGAGGAGAGAATAGTGCTAAAAACAATCCTTCTGCTCTTTCTTAAAATAATTCATAAACGGGATTTTGGTTCCAGTAAAACACTAGTGTATATCTTCACGTATTCTTTCGCCATCTGTTCAAGTGAAAATTTCTTTGCAAACACTAATATGTCTTTTTTATCCCACTTCTTCTTTAATCCTTCCTCAATACCATTAGCTAACGCTATATCCTCACGACTTTCAACCTTTATCATGGTTTTCGGGTTATAAAGATCTGGCACAGCGTCCAAATCAGAAAAAGTGACCGTAGGTACACCATGCGCATAAGCCTCAATGATTGATAACCCAAACCCTTCATTTTTACTGACCAAAATATTCAAGTCCGCCTGTTCCAACAAGCTTGCTATCTGATGCTTTGGAACAAAGCCAAGAAGGTAAATATTATTATTCAAGCCATGCTTATCAATTTCCTGCTGCACAAAACTATTTGCTAAAACTGTACCACAGAAAAAAAATCTGCAAGGTACCTTTATTATTCCAGTCGCCACAGCTCTAACGATCTGTATCTGATTCTTATTCTCATAGACAGTACCAATGGTAACCGCAATTTTTTCTTTTGGCAGTAAATGAAATTGCTTACGCAAGTCAAGCGAAGCTTCACTTGCATTATTATTCGAAATTTCATTTTTGCCTGGTATGTGAGTTCCATTACAAACCACATAAATATTTTTAGCTTTATGATGAAGATAGTTTTCTTCAATCCGATGTTTTATTCCAGTACTAATAACCGTAACAGGGATTGCTTCTCGGTCTGCCTTAATTAGAAATTCCTTTTCAATAGCTTTATCCCATTGTGGCGCCTTTATCGATTCATCTAAACCAATCAGACCATGTAAAGATACAACATATGGAACACGCATTTCCTCACAAACTTCTATATATGGCAAAACATTATGCCCAATTCCATGAATATGCACAACATCTGGGTTATACTCATGAATTTTGTTTCTTACATAACCTCTGTTTAAATTATAATAAACATTTCGCGCTCTATTAATAAAACTCTGAGGATACTGGAAGAACCCTTTAAGCCCACACATTACATCCTTCAATTGTAAATTTCTGAAAACATCAATCCAAGTATGCTTTGCAATTAGTCTTCCACGCCCAGGTGTAATTACATGAGATACAAATTGTACATTCACTAATTCAGATACAGAATAGACAATATCATTAAGCATAATACCAAATCCGGTTTTATTACGGGTAAACTCAATCCAATTATCATTATGTAAATAAGAAGCAACGATCAATACTCTCATGTAATAATCCTTATTTAAACCTTGTAAAAAGCTATAGTTGAAATTACTGAAATTCTATTAAGACTAAAAGCTCTCTAAACTAATACTTTTCTATGAAATGAAAAGTATTACAAAACAACAATGTTATTTTGAATTTCTTTGTAGCAATCGTATTTCTCAAACAAATACTTTGCCACGACTTCCATCAATTCAAAGTCATTCTCATGATCTAAATCCAAAACACCGGTATCATACATTTCAACAATTTCGCAATAACCGTCCAATACTCCTCTGTCATCACGCTGGTCAATACCAAAAATGGCGTAATCCGGATACATTTCTTTAATAAGCCGAATACGGCGTTTCCCCATGATGCCTAAACCAATCACAATAATATTCATGCTACGCACACTTCCTTAAAGATGCGCGCAGTGGTATAATAGTTGACAAAATAATTTAGGTTGTCTCCCCCCCTGTAAACATTATTTCGGCAAGTTTAAAATCTATTTCCGTATCAATGTCAACACTTTTTTCTTGACTCATAATATATGCAAAACTTCCTTTCTGATACAGATTACGCTGTGTTTTGAACCTTTCTACATTTACAATATAAATAGCACCATTCAAACGATAAAACGTTTTCTCTGCCTGACGTTGTTTCAATTTATCCTGTTGCACAAAATTAATGAATTCGTTTGACTCCGGCAAGTGCCCACACCACAATGGTGAATGCTCTGCTTCGCAAACAGAAACAACAGCAAAATTCGCTTTTTCTTCATACAAAGAATAGGCCGCAACTATGTCCTCTGCATTCCTTAAAGGCGATGTTGGCTGCAACAAGCAGAATGTATCAAATTCCCTGCCCAAGATTTCATAATTGTGTAAAACCTCATCTACCATATCCCAAGAACTGGCAGTATCTAAGGATGTTGTATCGCTACGCAAAAACGGCACCTTGGCACCATATTGTTTTGCTATTACTGCATACTTTTCAGAATCAGTAGAAACCATTACTTCTTCAAACTTTCCGCTTTCTAATGCAGCTTCGATAGAATATGCCATAAGCGGCTTACCGCAAAGGTAACGAATATTTTTATCTTTTATACCTTTAGAACCACTTCTGGCAGGAATAATTGCAAGGTTTTTCATAATTCAAAATTTAGATCAAAGAATTTCTTCTTTAAATCTATGCCTCCGTTCATAACTGTTTCAAATATTTTGGCAGCTATTTGTTCTCCTGCATGCCCCTCTCCATAAGGACTTATAACCGTTTTACAAACTAACTTATGTTCATTACTCATAGCTTTTTTCATTGCAACAACAATCGAAGCTGTATCTGCTGCACAGTTAATAATACTTTCAGACACCAACCGCCCTCGCTGGCGGTCGCCGATATTGACCGTAGGCACATGAAACGCTGGCGTTTCAATAATGCCACTGGAAGAATTGCCCAAAACAAATTCAGCGTATTTCATCAAAGAAAGATATCTTCTAACGCCTAGGGACGTAAATACATGCATATTGGCAATTCTTTTTTCCGCTTTATTCAGCAATTCATTAATTTTAGCCCCACCCTGATCTGCATTGGATTTAGTAACAACGAACTGCAATTCCGGAAATGCCTGAATCGCTTCAAAAAAGCTTTCTAATTGCCCTTCCACATCACCACTTTCCATTGTAACAGGATGATAAGTACAAACCGCGTACTTGCAATCCATTAACCCTATGCTTGCCAAGGCCTCTTCTTTCGTCATATCTGCTGCATGAAGAATGTTATCAATACTGGTGGAACCAAAATTAAACACACGCTCCGGTACTTCCCCAAGCTGAATAACACGCTTACGGCTTTCCTCGTTGGTTACAAAATGCAGATAACTTATTTTAGTGATGGAATGTCGTATCCATTCGTCTAACGCACCTTCGGTTGTATCGCCACCGCACAAATGGAAAACCGGCGTTCTTGTATTTCCGGCTGCAATTGCTACAGCTAATGTCTCGTACCTGTCACCAAGCAAAATGACAGCATTGTATTTTTGCTGCAAAAACAATTCAGTAAATTTAACGAGCACCTCTGCCTGGTTAACAGAAATATCAAGCTCCGTCTCTGATTTTACAGAAACAGGAACCTTATGGTCAATACGAACATCATTTGCCTGGATTTCCTGCACAGTCATGCCGTATTGATCGCTTAAATGTGTTCCAGTTACAATAAGTTCTGCCTTAAAGACATCACTTTCATACTTGCGCAGTTCTCTGATAACCGGCATCAGCAATCCATATTCAGCTCTTGTCGCGGTAACGATTGCAACTTTTTTCATAATGTAATCAATTCATCCTCATCAAAATCTTTGACCGCTTTAGTCCCCAATACCTCAAACCATTTCATGGGACTGATACCGGTCCCCGGCCGTTTCACAGTAATATTATCTTCTGTTAAAGTGTCACCAGCTTTAATCTTTGATTTTGCAACAATGCTTTTTCTTGCAACTGCAATATTTTTCTTTTCTGATGGTGACGGCATTTTATCACCAGAGCCTAATGCTTTTTCAATATTACGAATGCAACAAACCATATCAGCCAGTTCTTGTGGTTCCAGACTTGCTTTGTGGTCCGGTCCTTCCATGTTTCTATCCAGTGTAAAATGCTTTTCTATAATTGTTGCCCCCAGTGCAACCGCTGCAATAGGAACTTCAATTCCTTTGGTATGATCTGAATAACCAACTTCCATCTGAAATTCATCACGCATGGTCTGCATTGCTTTCAGGTTTACATCTTCAAACGGCGTAGGATATTCTGTATTACAATGTAACAACTTTATCTCTTTGGTTCCATTTGCTTGAAGTACATCTATAGCTTCCCGTATTTCTTTTAACGTACACATTCCGGTCGACATAACAACAGGCTTTCCTGTTTTAGCCAATGCCAGCAGATACGGCAAATTCGTCACTTCTCCAGATGGAATTTTCCAAAACGGCATGTCAATAGAATTTAAAAAATCGATGCTGTCAAAATCAAACGGTGTAGAAAGAAAACAGATTCCCACTTTTTCACAGTAATTTTTTAATTGTATAAATTCATCAAAAGACAGTTCTAGCTTCTTTAACATATCCTGCTGCGAACTGTCTCCAGTTGTCTTTTTCTGATATTCTGCTTTTTGGGCTGAACGGGACACCAGATTTTCCGATTTAAAGGTTTGAAATTTAATACAGTCTGCGCCGGCTTCTTTTGCTGCATCTACTAATTTGCAAGCTAACGCAAAACTGCCATTGTGATTAACTCCTGCTTCCGCAATAATATAAACTGACATTATTCCACCACCTTGCAGGGATTACCAAAAGCTTTAACATGATCAGGAATATTACTTACAACCACACTTCCGGCGCCAACAAGAACATCTTTACCAATCTCTATCTGCTGCCTGACAATAGAACCAGCGCCAATATGAGAATGTTTTCCAACGAAAACCTGACCGCACAACACAGTTCCCGGACTGATATGGACAAAATCGCCAATCCGGCAGTCGTGTTCAACAATTGCCCCTGTATTGATTATAGCACATTTCCCGATACAACTTCCAGAATTTAAAATTACTCCTTTTCCAATATAACAACCTGGAGCCACTTTAACGTCTTGGGCAATAATAGCTGTAGTATCAATAATAGTCGGAACCATAAACCCATTATCTATAACCATCTGGTACAAATGATGCCGTAAATTAATATTGCCAATACTGCCAACAGTAATAAAGGCATCCGTCCAACCAGCCTTTTTTAAAACGGACAAATCTTCATCGCGTCCGACAACCGTAACGCCTAAAACAGATGTATCAGCATAATCAACAATGCCGATTTCTTCATATTCGTTTAAGGAAAGCACACTGCTTAAAACGGAACGGCAATGACCACCACCGCCAATCAACAAGAGCTTTTTATTCAAGAACATCTGCCTCCGTGTAATGGTTCATTCCCCATATAATTTTTTACGCATTTTTTCCAACTCATTCAGCTGTCCCATATCCATCCATTCACTTTCGTTTACAGGAAATACAGCCACTTTACAACCTTTTTTCCGTTGTTTTTCCACAACGTCAGGAAAACCAATCGCAACATCGTCTTCAATATCATCTAGAACTTCCGGTTCAACAATATAAATGCCCGTATTAGTTAAAAAGGAAACCAACGGTTTTTCTTTCATGCTTTCAATCTTCCCATTTACGCCCATTTCAACAACTCCATACGGTATGGAAAAATTCTTGTAGGCACAGACCATAGTAATCGCGTTATCATTTTCCTTATGAAACTCCAGCATGCGTTCATAATTTGCCTGTAACAGGTTATCACAGTTGGTGAAAAAGAATGTTTCATTCAGCTTTTCACGCAATAAACTAAGTCCTCCCCCTGTCCCCAGCGGTTTTGTTTCATCGTACCAGCTTATGTCGTATCTGTTTTCGCTTTCGGCAAAATACGCTTTGATAAGCTCTTTTTTATAATTAACTATGATGTGAAACTTTTCGCAACTGTACGACTGAAACTCCTTCATGATGTGTTCAATAATGGGTAGATCTCCTACAGGAATTAACGGTTTTGGTAATACACGAGTAAACGGATCCAACCGCGTCCCTTTTCCACCGGCGTTGATAACTACCGGTATGGAAAGTGCAGCATGTTCTTTTATAACGCTTTCTTCACCGCTATACAAACTGATGACATGTCTTTCTGTATCAACAATGGGAATAACAATAAAGTTTTTCTTGTGGTATAACTGCAATGCTTCCTCTTCTGAAAATGCAAACTTTGGATTTCGATTTGCCGCTTTCATGACAGGTGCATCTAACTTACCTCCGGCTAACAGAAAACGCCGTATATCCCCATCTGTAATGCAGCCAATCAGTTTAGTCGCACAGTCAACCAAAAATAAAATACCACTGGTATTGGCATCAATCTTTTGCATGGCTTCTGCCAATGTCAAGTTTTCATTCCCTATAAAATTCTGCAGTTCCTTTTTATTCATGTATTAAAAACCTTCTTTTACTTTATCAGCAAAAATAACAACTGTAGTTAATGAAAGGAATCACATTAGTGTGCCATATCTGTTAGTAACTGTTTCACCGTTTCTGCCACATATCTGATTTCTTCTTCCGTGATCTGGGTGCTGGAAGGAAGGTTTAGAATCCTTGCAGCATAATACGGCGCTTTTTCTAATTTATAAGTGACTTCACCTTCATAGGGTTTTTGTTCATTAATAAGGCCCCAAATGGCACGTGTCTCAATGCCTTTATCATGCAATGCAGTGATAATCTCTCGCATGGTTGCAGTGATTTTATTCCGATCAATGTTCAGTGAATAGAACCATTTATTGGAAGAAGTGCCTTCACGGAAAGGCATCAGTTCCGCCAGGTCAAAATTATTAAACAACTCATTATAAAACTCATAGTTATGCTGTTTTCTGTGAATGAACTCAGGCAATTCTTCCATCTGGGCCACGCCTAATGCTGCCTGCAAGTTGGTCATACGATAGTTGTAACCGATTTCATCATGAATGTAATAATGAGGATCTGTTTTTGCCTGGGTAGATAAGAAACGAATGTGATCTACCACTTTCGGATTCTGAGCGGTGATAGCACCACCGCCACCGGTAGTGATGATTTTATTACCGTTAAAACTGTAGCAGCCAAAATTACCAATAGTGCCGGCATATTTACCGGCGTATTTTCCTTCCGTATAGCGGGTTCCTAACGCTTCCGTTGCGTCTTCAACAACTATAATATTATATTTAGTTGCAATGTCCATAATGGCTTCCATGTCCGCCATGTTGCCAAACACATGCACTACTACAAGTGCTTTGACCATCCTACCCTCATAGCGCAAAACACCCTCTGCAAATGTACACTGTGTTTCACAAAAGTCTTTTAGCTTTATGGGATCCATGCAGAAACTATCATCACAGTCAATAAAAACCGGTGTAGCGAACTGATACTTTACCGGATTTACTGCTGCAATAAACGTAACCGGGGGTACCAACACAACATCCCCAGGTTTGATTCCAGCTTCCACCATAGAAAGATGCAACGCAGAAGTACCGCTTTGGCAAGCTGCAACATTTTCAACCTGCAAAAACTTTGCCATAGATTGTTCAAATTTTGTAATATATGCACCGCCAGTAGATACCCAGCCTGCATCAAGTGCTTCATTCACATATTTTTTTTCGTTACCTTCAAAATTAGGTATGGAAAGGGGAATAAAATTCGGCATGTTCGTTTCCTCCAATTAAATAAAAGGTTTTGTGTAAAACGCGCGATGTCATAGCATTCGCTAACTGTTATATCACATTTTGCTGTCCAACGATTTGCCTGTTTCAATATGCTCAAAGTTTGGCAGGTATTCCTTCATGATTTGCACGACTTCTTCCTTCGTTGTCTCCTCCTTATCAAAAGCAGTATTTAAATCAACAAAAAGTTTTTTTACCCGTTCCTGATCCGGAACTTCTTTTCCAGTTATAACACCCAAAGAAGAAAAACGTTCCATATCTGCAGTTTCTGTTTCCGTCACAAATTCTTCAAAGGGCTTTTCTCCGGATGTATCCGAAACAGAATAGTGAACGGGATACAGATTACTGCCATTTTTCAAATCTTCCGCCTTGTCAATGGCTTCTTCGTCCGAACTGCATTCCAACACCTCGTAACCATGCTCATGCAATAATGCTGTACCAATGGCATCGAAAGTCATCATCTGCGCTTTTTCCAATTTCGGGAAAAAGATTTCCCTGTTCTTCCCTAACATGCAGGCCAACATACAAATCTGACCGCTTTCTTCCGGTGATACAAAATAGCGTTTTACATCCATAGGTGCCGACAGCGGCTGCAATTTTTGAATACGTGCCATAAAACCCGCCGGTAACGACCCGTTGGAAAACGCAACGTTAGCAAAACGTGCTGTTTTTACCGGGAATTTATCTGAATAACTGAAAATGACGTCTTCCATGATTCGTTTAGATGCGCCCATAATATTTACAGGATTTGCTGCTTTATCAGTTGAAACGCAGAAATATTCTTCTGGCGGATACTGAACAAGCAAATCAAGTAATAATTTCGCGTGCAACACATTATTTTGTAAAAGCGCTTCTACAGAAAAAATATCTTTTTCCGAACGTACATGCTTATGTGCAGAAAAGTTGCCAACAATATCAAAACCTCCACGTTTGATGAGCATTTTCTCAAACACAGGCGAAGCAAAATCCATAGGATAGGTGACATAATCTATCGGTACATACATTCCTTTAGTAGAACGAAGATCACGGGTCAGTTCGGCTAATGCGTTTTCATTGGTATCAACTACGACAAGTGTTTTAGGCTTGAATGGTAGTATTGCTTTAATAAAAGACGAACCGATAGAACCTGCCCCTCCGATAACACAAACAGTTTTTCCCTCTATCGACTTTGAGAGAATTTGTCTGTAAGTATTAACATCTGATAAAAACATAGATGATTGTCTTTTTGTAACATATTGTGCGATAAACGAATCTATGCTTAACATAACAATAAATCTCCTTCTTAATCTCTAAATATTTTTAAATAAAATTGGTTTTTATTCAAAATCTTATGTAAATCGTCCTTGACTATTACTATTATAATTTTTATTTTGATACTCCAAATAACGAACTCTACTACCAAGAGATGCCCAAAGGAGTATTCCGATATCTATCCAAAAAAACCTTGCAGTATAGATATTTTCACCAACACCATTACCAATTGCGGTTACAAGCATAAGAAGTGGAAAAATCATTTGTGGAACATTTGAACACTGTTTAATTGTTCGTTTAAGAAGCCATAATAAACCAAAAACCAAATATAGACATCCAAGTATGCCTAATTGAGCAAGCATATCTAGTAACAAATTATGCGTGCCAGAATGATAAATTCCATTCTCATACAACACTTTTGCAACATTCAACCCACCAAAACCGATACCAAAAACAGGATAATTTAATACAATATTATTCCAAACACATGACCAAATTTGAAATCTTCCAGTCCCTCCAGTTTCTTGAATCTGTTCTAGAGTAAACCTTTTTGCAAGTAAAGGATTGTTTTCTAACAAGTAACCCACAACCAAGTATAGAAAAACTATGATAAGTAAATATGCAATGCTTTTTCCTCCTATACCGCTCTTCCTATTCATGTCATAGACAAATGAAATAATTATTGAAACCACTAATCCAAAAGAAGCACTACGCGAGCCAGAGACAAAGAGTAAAAAGGATGCAAGGACTACAGGAATCAGAAAGATATATCTCTTTTTCGCTTGACCTACACTAAAACTGTTTAGACGAAAGAAAAACAAACCAATAAAGAGTGCACCGATTTGAGCTAACGTAATTCCTAATAGGTTATTATTAGTTCCTTCAATCAATTGATAAAAGCCGAAATATGTATTTGCGGTAGTATTAAAATAGGAATTTAAAATGCATATTAATAGCTCAGCCCCACCAATAGCCATACATAAAATAACACTTGATAGGTTTTTAAACCTCAATCCTGACATCACAACCACCAATGCAATGTTCAAAACCATTGCCATCAAACCATCTGTTATACCGCTATCAGACAAGAGTGCAGAAAAAAATATATATAATCCAAGTACAATTAAATAGATAAACGTGCCTCCTGTAATCAACTTTTTTTTCTGAAAAAGCATATGAAAAAAACCGATAAAAATAACTAATAAAGTAAAATATCTAGATGCAGTAATTCCTCCAATAATAAATGCATCTTCGTTCATTAATGCCGCAATCATTAGAGGAGGAAATAGATATTCAGGATTTTTAATTAGTAAGAATGACAGAAAAATAATGGCAATTCCAATTGCTGAATTCTCAACAAAAAAAGTTGAAAAAACTACTAATGTAATAAGGATTATTGTTTCTATTGTCTTAGTTGTAATAATCTTAGTTTTGTTTTCCATGACTCATTACCCGAGAAGAATAAAACCATCAGTTGCATAAGAACAACCCACCAATTATCTTATTCATTATCATTCCAAATATGATTTAATCTTTGTGAAATCTATCAAGTTTATGTTTAAATACCAGACGATACAAGTAAAATTATCATCAAAAAAACTTTCCTTGATCCTTAAGTTTTTTATAATGTTCAATATTTCTTTTTTTGAAAGGTTTAGCTGGGTGACCCCCAACTATCGTAAAGGGCTCAACATCGGAAACGACTACGCTACCCGCTTGTATTACGGCTCCTTCTCCAATTGTCACACCAGATAAAATAATAACCCTTTCACCTAACCATACGTTTTCTTCAATAGTAACATCTCTTGTGATGTACGTATCATCATACGGAATTTTAGTGCCAAAATCAAAGTTATGATAGCTTGTGATTATTCTGCAACCCTTACCACTATGAAAATTGTCACCGATAGTTACTTTACCACTGCCCGAAATAATCATCCCATTAAAATGGCAATTATTACCTATTGACGTGTACTTAGTGAATGTGCAGGGAAAGTTTACACATACTTTTTCCCCCATGATATGTACTTGCCGTTTTGCGATTCCTGTAAATATTGTACGTAGGAAATGTTTCACCATCATCTTTATATTCATATCTCAACCTCTCGCATAATCTCGCTAAGCTTTCGATGAGGTTTCTTTATCATCACATAGCCAAGATTATTAAGTTTTCTATAAAGATCAGGGACAGTGTAGTCGTCAATCACAATATCAATGCCGAGATACCAAGCTTGATATAACACCGTTGAAAACTTTGAAACAACATACTTTGTATCCATAAATGACTGCTTTAAAGTAATCATACGTGGATCTTCAATATTATATTCACCAAATGAAGAATTGTACGCTGCCATATCTGAAAGGGGATGCGGTCTAATTGAAAGATTATACCCCCTATTTTTCATAGCAACTAATACTTTCTTAAGTTTTTGAAGACTATCATCAGTTTCAATCTGTAAATAAAAAGTGTAATCATATCTTGGATTTTTTGTATTAGAATAATCAGGTAATATTAAAGACTGAGGTACTTCAACTCTAAACTGGGATTCTTCACACCTCATACTTTTTAGTAAAGCAACATAATCTTCGTCCCAAGCATAGTATTCTGTACACCTGAAAAAAGGCAATTTTAGACTGAATAATCTTTCTCCATGCATAATACCAATATATGAGATTTTTTTTTCTTCGCAGTAATGACTTGCTATAGAAGTTGCAAATGAGGACTCACTATAATGGATTATTACTTGTGGTTCATAACACCTTATGCAGGATGAAATCATACCAATCTTCATCATTACCTTAAGATTGAAATAAGGAGAAAATGGCCTATTTAAAACAATATTCCAAACAAACTTAGAATCAATCTTGTCTAAAGACATGTGCTCTCCATATTTTACGCAAACAATTTCTTTATATTTTTTCCTCAAAGAATTAGGAATAGTATCTTCAGAAATCCTGTCAGTAAAAAAAACAGCATCAAATTTATGAACTTTTTTAAGACCAACATTCTTAAGCCTCATTAATATGTAATATGGTAAAAAGACAATGAGAGATGCAATATTAAGCACAATTCGCTTATATAACGGCATCCTGCTCATAGTGCAAAGATATTGAAATACTGAACGATCTATATCGTCCTTTGGCATCGGAAAACTATCAATTTTATTCTTTGAAGATTGGTAGTCATAACTGAATAACGCTTCAGTATTATCGAAAAACTTGCCCATCACACTTCTAAGGAATCTTGTAATATTCATCTTATCTTTCCTAGAGTAGAAATCTTTATAGAAATTTCGCTAAATAATAATTATCGTTTTTATATACAAACACATTATTTGGTAATCATATTATGCAATTTTTATTTATTGTTTTGGCATTATACTATATACCCATTAATACCCTATTTTTATAAATTGTAGAACATAGCAACTTGTCCCCAATCAACAAATGACACTGTTTTCCTCTAACACTTCGTTATATATATGCGCTTTTATTATGTCACCAAACAATTTTTCACTCTTACATGAGATAAAAACACCTGTAGATTTTTACAAGTAGCTATTTCATTTTTTAAGAAATTTCTATTATTGTATTCCGTAATATCAATATGAGATAATTCTTCTAATCTAATATCTCTTCTCTTTACAATGTAACCTTTTAAAGATATAACATTTTCCTGCTATCATAATGAATTAATAAAGAACTCATTTTGCGAAAGTTTGTAATGCAAATACGTTACATAACCCAGTAGGAACAGTTGCAATGCCTATATTATTCATTACGCCTTCTCTCAATTAATAACGATAAACACTGTATGGGTGAACATAAGAACGCTATTATTCCGTTAATGAGAAATTTTACCATCTTTCCTGCTCGTAGATATGCAAATGCAAGAACTGCATAATGTCTCATCTTAATATACCGTATATCTTTATGATTTAAACCTTCAAAATATTGTTTTTTATACTGAAATAATGCGTTTTCGCCATGTATTTTGCTCTCTCCACTGGACAAGCCACCCTCTCCTGTATGGACTACTGCCAGTACATCACATTTTGGCACATATAAAAAACTTCCCCCGTTGTCTATCGCCTTCATCATTAGGTAGAATTCATCGCCGACATCAATCGATTCAAAGGAATTAATCTTTATCAAATACTGTTTCTTAAACATCATAGTGTCTGTGCCGGTCATATGATATTTTAAGTGACAAACTCGAAGATTCTCTCCCTCTTCAGTATACAAATACTTTCTAGATCTTATTTCGGATATTTTTCCTTTTTCATTAACAAGTTTTAAATCTGTTATTGAATAATCAGAATTGCTATTTTTCATAGCAAAGACCTGAGACTCTATTTTTTCTGGTAAATAAATATCATCATCATCTAAGAATGTAATATACTCACCATGAGCATTAGATATACCCTTATTTCTTGTTTCTGCTGAACCTAGATTTATTTCGTTTAATATGTAATTAACGGGTTTTTCTAGGGAATCTACTATAGTTCTAACCTTTTTATTCCATTCTATTTCCGCGTTATCATCAATTAGTACTATTTCGATATTATCATATGTTTGGTTGATGACCGAGGTTATTGCATTCCTTAAAGACTCTTCACGCCTATAAGTAGCTATTATTACTGACACAAGCGGTTTTCGATTCATCGATAATTATCCTTTTGCATATTTTCCTTAGCGCCGCCTTCTGATACACTTACGTCAAAACCAAATACATGCAGTATTCCCACTAAGCGCATAAATTGATTATATGTCAATTATATAGGTATTAACCCTTAAGGTATCGTTTCTTTGAGATTCTCCAACTGAACTTGACTATTTATCTATACCCTTCCTGTTACACTAGGATGAATAATATTTACTTCATACAACGCCTTTTCTAGCGTCAACAAATCTTAATCCCATATACTGAAACATAGCACCTTAAAACTCATATTATAAATAAAAAAAACATTATTTGTAACAATGCATTTAAAAATGCTTACATGTTTATTTGGCAGCACGCATTATTAATAGTAAAGGTTTGCTCAGAATACGAGTTTACATATCATGTGGGAAGAAATTTACATAGAAAAGAATTCATGTAATAGAAAGCTGGTTTTAACTTTATCTACAAGTTTCTACTTGAAAATGACAGTACTTAAATCATCAACCACAACAGCAACAACATAATAAGTGAGAAAAAATAGTAAGTGCCACTAAAGCAACTTCGTTTTCAAATTGTCAATCAGTCAATCAAAAAACTATTCATATTTAAACTCACTCTGAACCACTCTTCTGTTGTGTTTCAGAAGTCTTTTCATTCCCTTCCCCATAATAATATCCATATCCATATCCATATCCATATCCATATCCACCGTAACCGTATTTGTGGTTACCATAGCCGTAACGCCCGCCACCTACCTGCACTTTGTTCAGGATGCAACCTAAGATGTTAGCACCGCCTTGAACCAGACGGGTTTTTGCTGCCTGCACCAGTTCCGGTTTATCAGTGCCGCTGGCAATGACGATCATCACACCATCTACTTTAGCACCTAATACCGCGGCATCCGTAACCGGCATGATAGGGGGTGTATCAATTAACACGAAATCGTATTCGCTTCGTGCACGATCCAACAGTGTCTGCATTTTGTTACTCATCAGCATTTCACTGGGGTTAGGGGCTACCGGTCCGGATACAAGAATATCCAAGTTTTCCTGTTCCACATGCTGGATAAAAGGGCTGTAGTCATCTCCGTTGGCCATAAAGTTGGTGAGACCTCTGTTAGTGAGTCCAAAGAGTTTGTGCTGGGTAGGGTTGCGGAAGTCGCAGTCCAGCAGCAGCACATGTTTCCCCGCCTGGGCCAGTACTACGGCAAGGCTGGCCATGACGGTACTTTTTCCTTCGTTGGGTACCGCACTGGTTACTTCCACAACTTTCATTTCCTTATCCACCCCGCTAAACTGCAGGTTGGTACGAATGGTACGGTAAGCTTCCGCTACCGGGCTCTTGGGGTCTTTAAAGGCCAGCAGGTTGATTTGCTTAACTTCTCTGTTAGGTTGTTTGGTAGATTCCTGTTTTATTTCTTCCATACAAAGTCCCTCACTTTGCTCATAAAGCCCGGTTTTTTCTCTTCCATTTCTTTCTGTTTCGTCAGGGCCCTGCTCATGCTTTCTTCATCCGGAATGGCACCCATCACCGGCAGGGCCAGGTAGTTCTTCACATCATCTTCCGTACGGATGGTACGGTTCATCAGTTCTTTGGCTACAGTAAAACCGCTACCCAGCAGCAGGCCCAACAGAGCCGCCAAAGCTAATGTCCGGCCCTTCCGGGGCGCAATAGGCCTTTCCGGCAGGGTAGGCTCATCTACTATTTGAACGTTGGTGGGCACCATAACTTCCGCTACTTTGCTTTCTTCCAGACGTTTGGCCAGCATAATGTACAGCTCCCCGGCCACCTGGGCGTCACGGGCCACTTTTACATAGCCTTTTTCTACCGCCGGCAGTTGCTCCAGATCACGGTTGTTCTGATCGATGACTTCCTGTAACAGGGCCGCTTTCTGCTGGGCCACGATCAGTTCCCCTTCGCTTTGGAACTTGCTGGCTACCAGCCGCTGATGTACTGCGTTATCGCTGGGCGCCTGCAGGGCCGCCACTTTACGGGTTTCTTCCGCAATCTTGGCTTTCAGTTCTGCTATCTGGGCATTCAGTTCAATCATCCGGGGATGCTTTTCAGTATATTTGTCTAAATAGCTGATTCGTTCCGCTTCCAGTTTCGCCAGTTGGGCATTGTAGGCCCGTACTACGTTGCTGTCTGCCGCATACTGGCCTTCCCCACCTAAAATATTATTGGCTGCGTTTAATTTGGCCTGGGCCGTGCCCATTTCAATGCGGTTGGCCGCTGCTTCTTTTTCTGCTAAGGCAATGCGGTCCAAGAACAGCTTGCTGCTGTCGGAAGGGGTCAAAATTTTATTTTCAATCTTATAATCCTGCAAAGCGGTTTCCGCTTTATCCAAATCCTTCTTGGCCGCGTCGGTACGGTTTTCCAAAAAGTTTTTTGTTGCCGTCTGTTCTACGCGGGAAAGATCTGTCATCCGCTGCAGGAAAGCAGCCAGCAATGCCTGGTTAGCCTTCTGGGCTTTTCCCGGTTCGTTAGCTCTCATCTTTACGGACATAATATCCGTATCTTTAAACGGTGATGTGGTGATACGCCCTTGTACATAGTTTTCGTAGGCAGGGAACTTTCCATCCTTCTCCTGCTCTGTAGCTTCAATAACAGGAACCACAACGCCCCGGCTTTTTAAAATTTCCGCATAGGTACTCATCTGCCTCTGGTTCATTTGGACGCTGCCGCCGGTAGCTGCATCCAAAAGAGAGCTGCCAATGCCCTGCTGCTGTTTGATCCGCAATAAGGCTTCTGATTCATATACAGGAGTAGCAACAAGCAAATACAAAATCGCCAGTGCTACAAATAAACAGGTGATTTTGGCGATGGGTTTGCGGTTTTCCGAAATGATCTCCGCTACTTCCATTAAATCTATGGTATATTCCTGGTCTTCCAAGGGAGGTACCTCCTAACTAAAACGTTATGGTTTCTTTATTTTACACGATCAATATTATACCAGCTAGAGGCAGCCCGGCTTACAAACAGTCCGATATCCTGCAGGGATATCTTATGATTACTGGTCAGGTACAGACAGTCCCCTTCCTGTAGCACCAGGTTCTGGGTCATGTCACCCTTTTTCATATAGTTCAGGATGTTCAGCTTCTGCACATTTTCTTCCGGTGTTCCTGCATTCCGCACCAGGTAGATATCCTTTTTGGCAGCTTTCTGGGTAAAGCCCCCGGCAGCTCCTAAGGCATCCAGTACCCGGTGGCTCTTGGTCAGCTCATACATACCCTGTTTGGATACCTCCCCCATCACAAAGACCCGTGTGGTACCAAGCTTGGCAACATTTACCGTGATACTGGGATTGATAATATATTCGGACAGTTCTTTCGTAAGGAGTTTAGTAAATTCATACACGGTTAATCCGTTTACATCAATTTCTCCTACCAACGGAAAGTTCAGTTTTCCGTCCGGCCTTACTGTATAAGCCGAATCCGTATTGGCCCGGGTACTGCTGATGTCCGGATGCCCCAGCACATAGATTTGTAGCTGGTCTCCCGGAGTCATGATGTATTCCGCTGCTGCCGCCACATTGGTAAACGTAAGGGCGGCCCCAAGCAGCAGGGTCGCTATGATTTTCTTCATACCAAATCTCCTTTTCTTTCTTAAGCTGTATTAATCCAAAAATAACATACAGCTTGTGGACACGAATCTATAGTGTTGACAAATCATTATATCATGGATTTGCGCTGTTGACTATTGTTTGCACAGTATTTTGATGACAAATTTGACAAATTATGTGTCGTGACGTGACAAACTGGCAACAAACTACCCACCACGATTACACTTTAAAATGATTCGGCGTATACGTGGGAATCATCTTCTTCATCTGGGCGATAATGGCATCCTCGTCCTTCAGGCCGTTCAGCACATGCATCTGCTGCTGCAGCACATCCGGGTCTTCGTCCTGCAGGATGGCCCGGCGGATCTGCACATGGTCCGTCACTTCCGTGCCCTCTTCCGCCGTCAACAGCTCTTCAAACAGCTTTTCCCCGGGGCGCAGGCCCGTAAACCGGATTTTGATATCCTTGTCCGGCACATAACCGGAGAGCCGGATCATATTCTTCGCCAGGTCTACGATCTTCACCGGCTTACCCATATCCAGTACGAACACTTCCCCGCCATCGCCCATGGAACCGGCTTCCACCACCAGCTGGCTGGCTTCGGGAATAGTCATGAAATACCGGGTCATGTCCGGATGGGTCACTGTCAGGGGTCCACCTGCCGCAATCTGTTTTTTGAACAGGGGCACCACGCTGCCCCGGCTGCCTAGTACGTTGCCGAACCGCACCGCGATGAACTTGGTGGTATGGTATTTGGTATTCAGGGCCTGACCGATCTTTTCTGTTAGGCGCTTGGTGGCCCCCATGACGCTGGTGGGATTCACGGCCTTATCCGTACTGATGAGCACAAAGCGTTCCGTACCGTAGTCTACTGCCGGCTTCGCCGTGTAGTAAAAGCCCATGGCGTTGTTCCAAACTGCTTCCTGAGGTTGGGCTTCCATTAAGGGTACATGCTTGTGGGCCGCCGCGTGGAAGACGATCTGGGGACGGAAGGTCTTGAATACGTCTTCCATCCCTTCCTTGTTGGTGATATTCATAATGTAGGGAACTACCTGGCCTTTATCCGCCAGCAGCTGCAGTTCCCGGTTGATCTCGTAGATGCTGCCTTCCCCCCGGCCTAACAGGATCAGCTTCGCAGGGTTATGCTTCAGCACCTGCCGGCAGATCTCGCTGCCGATGCTGCCCCCGGCCCCGGTCACCAGCACGGTCTTTCCTTCCAGGTATTTGCCGAAGGTGTTCATGTCCAGCTGCACCGGATCCCGGTTCAACAGGTCTTCGATCTGTAAGGGGCGCAGGTTCTGGTAGTTGATCTGCACCTCGTCCATGGACGTAAAAAAGCTGGGCAGAACCTTCACCGTCACTTCTTCACTGGAGGTGCTGCAGATTTCTGCCAGCTCCGACAGCTTGTCGATCTCCAGGGAAGGGATCGCGATGATGATCTCCCCAATATCCTTTTCTTTTACGATGCGTTTGATATCCTTCCGGCCGCCCAGCACGGGGATGCCGTTCATGATCTTTTTGTGTTTGGTTTCGTCGTCATCAATAAAGCCGATGACATAGCGGTGATCACGCTGCCGAAGGTCCCGCAGGATGATGTTGCCGGCGTCACCGGCGCCCACGATAAGCACCCGTTTGTCTATGGTGTCGTTTTCTTTGTCGCCTTTTTCAACCTGGTACGATGCCCAGCGCACGAAGAGGCGGCTGGCCGCAATGAAGAAGATGTTGAAGAAGCAGCACAGCACCAGGATAGAACGGGGTACAGCCAGATTGCCAATGAACTGGGAACCCATGGCCCAGCGGACCAGGGTAAAACAGAACATGCCGCACAGGTTGGAACCTACGATGCACAGCATTTCCTTGATGCCTGCATATTTCCAGACCCGGGCGTACAGCCGGAATATATAAAAGAAGAACAGATGGATAATGAGATAAACGGGCATTGCCATCATCAGGGTGGAAATGTAGGTCTGATGGGAAATTTCCGTACCGGCAAAACGCACGGCGCCTGCAACCCAGACAGAGATGCATAGCAGCACTACGTCCGTCAGGAACAGGATGACAGGAAGCATGTAACGGCGCATAAAGCGGCCTCCTAAATTAAAATTTGGTTTAGGGTTACGGATAAAACTGCAATTAAGCTAAAACTAATTAAGCTACAACATAAAAAGCTGGCTTGAACAGCTAACATAAAATGCAGGTTTGAACAACTGATACGTTACTGATAACGATTTGAAATAAGAATGCGATATTTATTATTTTAAACCGATTCGACTAATCAGTCAAGGTTTAGCAAATGTGTACTTTAATGTTACTTACCCAGCAACCGTGCTAAAAAGCCCTTTTTCTCCGGCTTTTTCCCTTCAGGCTTTCCGATTGATTCCGGCAGCCGGTTCAGATACAGCTCATCGGGCATGGGCTTGTTCTCTAATATGTAACGGGGTCTTGTTTCCACAATTTCCTGCAATGTGGTTTCGCCCCAGTGCTTTACTAATTTTTCTTTTGCGCCACTTAAATCCGTATTCCGGTGACGCAGGTTGTGGGCATCGCTGCCCATAAAGGCAATCATATTATTGTTAAGCAGCATGTGGACCTTTTCATGGGCCTTAGGCCCGAAGATCCCCGTCAGGCTGCCCCCGTTGCACTGGGCCACACAGCCCCGCTTTAACAGCTCCAGCAGCTTTTCCGGCTGTTCCATTAATTGCATCTGCCGCTCCGGATGGGCCAGCACCGGCACGATGTCCATGAGCTGCAGCTCGTAGATCATGTCTTCCAGGTTGGGCGGCAGCATCAGGCTGGGCATCTCCATTAAACAATAGCGGCTTCCCGCCAGGCAGAAAGCGCTGTGGTCCTTCCGGATCAGCTCCAGCAGGTCCCAGTTCAGCTCCGTCTCCGCCCCCGGGTAAATGCGGATGGGGATTCCCCGTGCGTCCGCTTCCTTCTGCAAGGCTTCCACATGACGGCGAATCGCGTCCCAGTTCAGCGTGGTGCTCACATCAATCACATGGGGCGTGGCAATAATATCGGTAGTTCCGCTTTCGACGGCCATCTGCAGCAGTGCGATGCTGGTTTCCATATCCCGGCTGCCGTCGTCAACGCCCGGGATAATGTGAGAGTGAATATCGATTTGCATGGGTTCTCTAGGTCTCCTGTAATTCATATTACGCGCCGGGAGCTTTCGCATAAGCGAGGCGCCAACCCGAAGGGCGCGAGGAACTGTACATTAAAGAAGGTCAAACGAAAGGGCAACAGGTCTTTACACATAGCAAGCCTACGCGGGACAGGCCCGAAGCGTTCGCCGAGCGCTATAAGAAATCTACCGGCGCGCAAACGCATTGCAACTGTTCAGGCACTGAAATGGTTCGGCGTATACGTAGGTATCATCTTCTGCATCTGCGCAATGATTTCCTCGTCCCCTGTCATCTTGTTCAGCTCAATCATCTGCTGCCGCAGTACCTGCCGGCAGATTTCGCTGCCGATGCTGCCTCCGGCCCCGGTCACCAGCACGGTTTTCCCCTGCAGGTATTTGCCGAAGGTCTTCATGTCAAGCTGTATGGGGTCACGCTGCCGCAGGTCACGCAAAATAATGTTGCCCGCGTCCCCGGCCCCTACGATGAGGGAGGACCCGTTTGTCTACATTGTCGTTTTCCTTGTCGGCCTTTTCCACCCGGTAGCTGGCCCACCGCACAAAGAGGCGGCTGGCGGCTACAAGGCCCATGTTGAAGAAACAGCACATGACCATAAGGGCTTTGGACATGAGAAAATGTCCTCCCAGAAGCGCGATGAACAGACTGGCAGGACCAGGAACAGGCCCATGCCGCAGACGTTGGCCCCTACGATGGAGAGCATTTCTTTAATGCCGGCGTATTTCCATACCCGGTTATACAGTTTGAAAATATAGAAGCAGAAGGCGTGGCACAGCACATACACCGGCATGTACACTGCCAGGCTGGAAACGTAGGCCGTATAGCTGTTGCCGGTGTCCATGAAACGTATGATGGATGCCAGCCATATGGATATGCAGATGGCCACCATGTCTGTTAAAAACAAGATGATGGGCAGCATGTAGCGTCGCACGTAAATCACAACTCCTTTGTTGCTTTCTTCTATAAATGTATAAGATATTATACACCTTTTTTTCCCATTTGTCTTGATATAAATTAGGAATTATTCTTAATTTTTAGTCAGCGGGGCGGCCTGTTTGTCATTCTGTTTCCTGTTTTTTTCTTTTAATATTAATTTTCATCCCTCTGGTTTGATTTATATATTTTGTATACTTTCGGGTTCCGTCAAAAGCAGGGGTCGTTGCAGAAAAATTCATCCGGTTGATGTATGGATGTTTAAAAGAAAACACAAAGGTGCAATTCTGCCTTGAAGTGCTATCATTAAAGTACAGTCGATAAACTTACAAAATCATGCTATCATAAAAGATATCAGGAGGCGGTAAGTTTATGCAGTACGACAAAACTTTTAAAGAAGAAGCAGTTCGGCTGTCCGATGAGATCGGCCCGAAAAAAGCAGCCGAACAGCTTGGCATCCCCTACCATACGTTGTCCTATTGGCGCCGCACTAAATCCCGTTACGGGCAACAGGCTTTTCCGGGAAGCGGAAAAGCACGGATTCCAAAAGAAGCAGCGGAACAACGGATTCGCGAACTGGAAAAAGAGAAGCAAAACGCCCCTCCCGAACCGGAAGGGGCGCTGCACTTTGGTTGTACGTTATGTTCTGAATTTGTTTCAATTATACTCTGCGCCCGCCGCTATTCCATAATGGCATATCTGCGGAAGGCTGGCATCAGAAAATCTTGGTGACGCTGTTGTCGTAGGCAACGCGGTATACGTCCTGCATGGCCATGGGCACCAGGAAAGATTCCTGCAGCTGCAGGGTCTTTTCCGTGTAGATCTTCACCTTGTAGCAGGGTCCGATGGCCCCGGCCCCGGGGTATTTCACCCCGTCGTACAGGTTTTCTTTGTCGTACACGTAGCGCAGTTCCTGGTCCTGGGGAATGCCTGTGATTGCAGTATCGATGGAATCGATGAGGGCTTCCGCCATGATGTAGCTGGCTTTGGGCGCCGGGTCTGCCAGACGGTATTCCCCTGCGATGTCCACTTTCACCGTGTCCTTGTCAGGCGCAAGCACCACGGCGTTTTCTTTTTCCGTGATCTTGTAGGCTACGTCCATGTTACGGTATTCATAGCGGCGGATCACGTCGCTGTTGGGGTCGATCTTCCCCTGGTAGCAGCTGTTGGTGATCTTGAAGGTGTCGTCCGTTACCGGGCCGGCGGTGATCATGTTGTCGGCCATGCCGGTCTTGACCGGCCGGGGGTCGCTGCCCTCATGGTTATAGGCATGTACGTCGAAGTACTGCTGCCCTTTGATCTCGAATACGTCCAGGGTGCCGTTGACCTGGCCCGCGGCGTTGGTGCGGACGTAGTGGCCCGGGGCCACCTTCGCGTCAGCCATCTGGGGCAGCATGAACAGCGCTCCTAACAGCAGCAGCCCGCTGATTCCTTTTTTCAGTATATTGTTCATCGGAAAACCTCCCTGCAATTACGAAATAGTTTTTACGAAAGGCCGGGCCTGCACCCTTTCACTACCGGGCGCAGACCGCCCAGGCCTTTTCGTGAGGAAGGAGTCCCATTGTTCCGGGACTCCTTTTTTTATCAGCCTGCGGCTTTTTCAGAATGGGAAACCACAGAGGGTTTTTCGTTCTGCTTCGCTGCTGCTTCGGCTTTGGCAGCCCGCTCTGCCCTGTCGGTTCCGGGCAGTGCGCCGGTACTGATGTTTGCGCCGGGATGCTGCTTGAAGTATTCGTACCGGCTGCCGTATACGTCACGGTCGTTGCGGTTTTCATCGTTGACGCGGATACGTTCTACTTTATGCCGGTCGTCGCCGTTGCCGTAGATGCGGTCTACACGGAAGCGGCCCAGTTCGTCGGCGAACTCGTTGAGAGCCTTGTCCGGCAGTTTGGCGCCGTTCATCATAGCCCGGTACAGGATAGCGGCCATTTCGTAGCGGGTGATCATCTGGTCGCCCTTGAATTCGCCGTCCGGATAGCCTTCGATGATGTGGTTGCCCGCCAGGGTCTTCACGTATTCATATGCCCAGTGGTTTTCTTCCGTATCCGGGAACAGGCGGGTCAGGGTGGGATCCAGCATCCAGTTGCCGCTGGCCATGGATGCTTTCAACTCAAGGACTTCCCTGCGCAGGTCCAGGATCTCCCGGGCCATGGCAGCCTTGGTGTTGGTTACATGGGGTACACGGTCCAGGGAGAAGCTGATGCCTGCATTGACCATGTTTTCCCCGTTGCCTACGGTGCCGCCTACAGAGAACATTACCTTTTCGTCGGGCCGGTAGAATGCGCCGATGGCTGCGGCGTTTTCACCCCGGTAGTTGCCTACGCCGGCAGCAAAGGTGAGCTTGTCATCCGGGTCGAATTCCAGCGGATGCAGGGCTGCCAGTGC
>Ga0256405_10003007_pt1 | contig 36311 bp, 38 predicted proteins | sample RumenRJG_02DNA_FD_189096 | JGI IMG/M metagenome (GOLD analysis project Ga0256405, IMG submission 189096) | Bovine rumen microbial communities from Lethbridge, Alberta, Canada - RJG_02 | ecosystem: Host-associated > Mammals > Digestive system > Stomach > Rumen | place: Canada: Alberta...
ACATATCAACTACATCGGCAAGCACGAGAGTATCGCCCAGTTCCCAGGCATGAAGGAGCGCGCCATCATCGTTAATGGTGTGTCAAAGGCCTATGCTATGACTGGATGGCGTATTGGCTACATCGCCGCCCCAGAGTGGATTGTAAAGGGATGCAACAAGCTGCAGGGCCAGTACACCAGCGGACCTTGCTCAGTAAGCCAGAAGGCAGCTGAGTTTGCTTACGTTGCCGATCAGCAGTGCGTTGAGGACATGCGTAAGGCCTTTGAGCGTCGTCGCGACCTCATCGTAAAGCTTGCTAAGGACATTCCAGGCCTCGAGGTTAACATACCAGAGGGTGCATTCTATCTGTTCCCAAAGTGCAGCAGCTTCTTTGGAAAGAGTGATGGCGAGACCACCATCAACAACTCAACCGACTTTGCTATGTATCTGCTCGAAAAGGGCCACGTAGCCACCGTTGGTGGAGATGCTTTTGGCGATCCCGAATGCTTCAGAATGAGCTACGCAACAAGCGATGAAAACATCGTAGAAGCAATGAAGCGCATCAAAGAAGTGGTAGCAAAACTAAAATAAATTGGAAATTCATAGTTAAATTGTATTAATTAGGCTTGTTTTACGCTTTATTTTGCTACTTTTGCGAGGTGAAATTTAATCTTTAATATTTATAATAACTAAAAAATTATTTTTAATTATGGCAACAACAACAAAGGCTGCAGCCCCAGCCAAAAAGAATTCGGGCTTTCAGGGTGTTAAGGCAGCATGGATTATCCTGTTAATTTGTGCAGCTGCTGGTTACGGTGTTTGGTACTTCGTTATGGGTAACCCCGACAACTTCGTTGGTGGCGACCGCACTGGTCATCCCGCTAACCTGCTGGGTACCGTTTATAAAGGAGGTTTCGTAGTAGGTCTGATTCTGACTCTGCTCTTCACTGTAATCTGCCTTGGTATCGAGCGTTTCTTCGCTATCAAGACCGCTTCTGGTAAGATTAACCTTGCTAAGTTCACATCTGACGTTAAGAACCTGATCAAGGCCCAGAAGTTTGACGAGGCTAAGGCTCTCTGCAACAAGATGCAGGGTACTGTAGGTAACGTTGTTCTTTCTACTATCAGCATGTACCAGACTGTAGAGGGTGACGACACTCTGAAGAAGGCTGCTAAGATTGCTAAGATCCAGCAGGCTCACGAGGAGGCTGTACAGCTCGAGATGCCTACACTGCAGATGAACATGGCTATGGTTGCTACCATCGTATCTCTGGGTACTCTGACCGCTCTGTTCGGTACTGTACTTGGTATGATCGGATCATTCCAGGCTCTGTCTGCTGGTGGTGGTGCTGACTCTATGGCTCTGTCTGCAGGTATTTCTGAGGCTCTGGTTAACACAGCTTCTGGTATCTTGACATCATGGGTAGCTACTGTAGTTTATAACTTCTTCTCAAACAAGATCGATAAGCTGACTTACGCTATGGACGAGATCGGTTTCACCGTAGCAGCTACATATGACTCAAACCACAACGAGGCTTAATATTTTACCATTCATTTATTAACGCAATTAAAGCAATTAGAGAATGGCAAAAATTAAGATACAGAAAAAAGACATCTGGATTGACATGACTCCTATGTCAGACGTGATGACGCTGCTTCTGTGTTTCTTCATGTTGACTTCAACATTCTTGACACCAGAGCCAGTTTCAGTCACAGCGCCTAATTCTGTGTCAGAGGTAAAGATACCAGAGCAGGATGTGCTCAACATTCTGGTTACTCCAGAGGGACGCATCTACTGTGGTACCGAAAATAAGAATAACATGCAGGCCATGATGGAGACCATGACAGATAAGTTTGGTGTCCAGCTGAACGCCACCCAGGTTAAGCACTTCCGTGAGGATGCTATGGTGGGAGCGCCAATGGCACAGCTTGCTAATTATCTTAACCTCGATCCAGAAAAGATGGGTGAGGCAATCCAGAAGCTCGGACTTCCGCTTGATAGTATCAACGGAGGCAAGAGCGAGTTCCAGGAGTGGGTGGCTGCTGCACGCGAGGCTAACCCCGACATCAAGCTCGCTATCAAGTGCGACTCTAAGACTTCTTATGGAACCATCAAGAAGCTGATGTCAGAGCTCCAGGATATGAACGAGAACCGTTTCCAGCTGATTACGAATCTCGATGTTAAACGTTTAAACGACTAGTAGTATTATGGCAAAAAAGAATCTATCAAAGCAGAAAAAGATGGATACCCGCGTGAACTTCACGCCAATGGTAGACATGATGATGCTTCTTATTACCTTCTTCATGCTGTGTACTACACTGGCAAAGCCACAGGCAATGCAGTTGACTATGCCATCAAACGATGATACATCGCAGATGAAAGAAGAAGAGAGGCAGGTAACAAAGGCTTCTCACACCATCACACTCTATCTGGGTGCTGACAATAAGGTTTGGTATGTAGCTGGTCTGCCCAACTACGACGATCCTTCATGCGTTAAGCCTACCAGCTATGGTAAGGATGGTATCGAGAAGGTTCTCAACGAGCACACTACTGAAGAGGGTATCAACCCTATCGCCAAGATTAAGCTGGCTAAGAAAGAGCTCGATGCTAAGAAGAACGAGTACAACTCGAAGATGACTGATGAGCAGTATCAGGAGGCTCTGAAGAAGCTGAAGAAGGGTGAACTGCCCTCTGGCGAGAAAGTTCCTACTATGACTGTCATCATCCGTCCTCTCAACACAGCAACCTATGAGAATATGGTAGCTGCACTCGACGAGATGCTCATTAGCAATATTGATAAGTATGTGATTGACAATGTCGACAAGATGAGTGACGAAGATAAGGCTCTCATCGAGAAGGCTGGCGTCAAGTAACCCCTAAAATGTAGAATAGACTATGGCAAAAATAGATCTTATAGACAACGGCTGGACTGACCTCGTGTTTGAGGGTAAGAACCAGGCATACGGAGCTTATCAATTGCGCAAGAATACCGGTATACGTAACCTGAAGGCACTGCTCACTATGTTTGCGATCTTTGCACTTATTGCTGCTATCGTCATCGCAAAGGTGTCTATCGATAACTATATCGCATCACGTAATGCCGCCATCGAAACCGACGTAGAGCTCGCCAATCTGGCTGAGAAGAAGGAGGCTAAGGTGGAGAAGAAAGATGAGCCCGAACCCGAGAAGATTGAGATTGAGAAAGTTAAGAGCTCAGTAGCCTTCACCGTTCCTGAAATCAAGAAGGACGAAGAGGTTAAGGAAGAGCAGGAGATGAAATCTCAGGAAGAACTGCAGGAGACCAACACCGCCATCGGTGCCTTCACTGTTGAGGGTAACGACGAGGCTGCTGGTGAGGTAATGAAGGTAAAGGAGACTATCGCAGAACCCGAGCCACCAAAGGTTGAAGAGACCAAGGTGTTCGACGTGGTAGAGGAAATGCCTCAGTTCCCTGGTGGTAACTCAGCTCTGTTCGAATATCTTTCTAAGAACATCAAGTATCCAGTAGTAGCCGAAGAGAACGGTGTACAGGGACGTGTAGTTGTAACCTTCGTTGTAGAGCGTGATGGTTCTATCACCGACGTTAAGGTTGTAAAGAGCGTTGACCCATCACTCGACAAGGAGGCACAGCGCGTTGTTAAGTCAATGCCTCACTGGATTCCTGGTAAGCAGAACGGTAGCGCAGTACGTGTTAAGTACACTGTTCCTGTAACATTCCGTCTGCAGTAAAATCTCAATTATCTGAAATGAACGCATTCAACAAAATCGTTGGATTAACACTAATATTAGGCTTGTTCTCCGCTTGTGGGAACAAGCCTAATCCTGAAAAGGAGCAAGCCTATCAGAAGGCTGCAAGTATACTGACAGCCGACGAGAGCTTCTTCCCTATCATTGACGAGGAACTCTATTATTTTACCAATCAGACACTCGACTCCATCACACCCGTTTACATCAACGAGCAGGATGCAGTAAAGAAACTGATGAAACAAGAAACATGGCTGGCATTCACTACTCGCGACTTTACGAATAACGAGCGCCAAAGCCTGAAAGACCAGAAATTCCTGCCCAGAGCTATTCCTGTAGCCTACGACGGACTGGCCATCATAGTAAATAACTCGAACCCTGATTCATGCATCACCATCAAAGACTTTGCACGTATCCTGAAGGGCGAGATAACAAAGTGGAATGAGATATATCCACAAAACAAACTTGGTGTCATCGATGTGGTATTCGATAATCCACTATCAAGCACCGTACGCTGGTGTGTAGACTCTATTCTTGGAGGTCAGCAGTTCAGTGCGCCAAACATCGGAGCCGTTAAAACAAGTGCAGCAGTAATCGACTATGTCGAGAACCATCCCAACTCACTTGGCATCATCGGATCGAACTGGCTTAATGATAAGCGCGACACTACCAACGTCACATTCAAGAAGAATATAAGCGTGATGGGCGTATCGAAGCTCGACTCGGCAACGAAGTACAACAGCTGGAAGCCCTATCAATACTATTTATATAATGGAAACTATCCACTGCGCCGCACAATTTATGCTTTATTAAATGACACGCGAAATGGTGTTCCCACTAGCTTCGCACACTTTGTGCAACTACCTAAGGGACAGAAGATTATCCTACGCGCAGGGCTATTACCACGCACAGCAAATATGAACGTACGCGACGTGATAGTAAACAAGAAGTGATTAAACCAATAAAAGATAAAAACGTCATAAAAGAGAGAAGAGTAAATAGAAGTATAACTTAATAACAAGGAATTATGAAAGCAATTAAATATCTAGTAATGGGTGTGTTGCTGACAGGTTTCAGCGCCACCGCGAATGCACAGGAAGCAGAGCTCAATGCAGCTCTCGATGGTATCAAGTCTCAGGCTCCTAACGTTGCCAAGTTAGCTGAAGTTGCCTTTAAGAAGAACAAGAAGAACCCAGAGGCTATCTTGAAGATTGCCCAGGCCTTCTATGCTCAGAAGGATACAGCCAATGCACGCAAGTACGCCAACCTGTCTAACGAGGCTGGCAAGCCAAAGTATCAGTTTGCACCTGCATACCTTCTGCTGGGTGATATTGAGGCAAGCTATGGTACAGATGGTGGTAAGGCCGCAAGCTATTACAACCAGGCCATCACCTTCAACCCAAAGAACCCTGAGGGTTACAAGAAGTGGGCTATGGTTTATCGTAAGATCAGCCCAACTCAGGCTGCAAAGAAGCTGGAGGAGATGAAGGTTCAGTGCCCAGATGAGGATATTGACGCATTCAAGGGGCACATCTTTATGCTGGCTAACGATGAGAAGCAGGCATACGAGAACTATGCAAAAGCCGACATCAACAAGCTGGACAAGCTTGGATTGAACGAGTTTGTACGTTGCAGCTACTTCACTGGTCACTTTGCCGATGCCGTACGCGCTGCTGAGGCAGGTATCAAGCTGGAGCCACGCAACCCAACATTCAACCGTATTGCTATGTTCGCAAACTACGAGTTGAAGAACTACGATGCAGCTAAGAACTACATCCACAAGTACTTCTTTGAGACTGATAGTGCTAAAATTTCTGAGTACGACCACTTCTACACAGCTCTGATTTATCAGGCTCTGGAGGACAAGGCTAATATGTATGCTCATTACGACAAGGCTCTTGAGCTGGTTGACGATCAGTCAATGATTAAGCGCTGGGCTATCCTGAAGAGCGTTTCTGACTCATATCTGAAGGATCAGGAGTTCGAGAATGCCATCAAGTACTACGAGCAGTATCTGGCCTGCAAGCCAAACCTGAACTTCGACGATGAGGAGGGTATGGCAAACATCTACTCTAAGTATGGTGATGCAGAACCAGCCAAGAAGAAGGAGATGATCTCTAAGGCTATTAAGCTCTTCGGAACTCTCGCTGAGAAGTATCCTATCCAGGTGGTTTACGCTACCTTCATGCGTGCAAGCTTGAACAACAAGCTCGACGACAACATGAAGAACAGCCTGGCTAAGCCCGACTATCAGAAAGTGGTTGAGCTTCTGGCTAACAAGGCAGATCGCAGCAAGGGTGAGGACACCATGCTGAAGACCAGCTATCACTATCTGATGTACAATGCATTCCTCAACAAGAACCATGCTGGTGCTAAGGAAATCGCAGAGAAGATTCTAGCAATCGATCCAGAGTACAAGCCAGCTCTTGAGATTCAGAAGCTGAAGTAATTTCAACTCGACAATAAACAAATAAGTGCTCTCAAAAGGGGCACTTATTTTTGTTTTGCAAACTAACTAGAAAACAATTGCAACCTAACTACTTTACAATTGAAGCCTAGGTACTTTACAAAAAAGAGGTGCTTCCGTTTGGAAACACCTCTAATATTTCTTTATGTCCAAAAGATTAGGGAAGGCTGATAGCCTCAGAAGGACAAACACTTGCACAAGTACCACACTCTGTGCAGAGATCTGGGTTGATTGAGTACTTCTCACCCTCTGAGATTGCCTCTACTGGGCACTCACCCTGACATGTACCGCAAGCGATGCAGTCGTCACCAATTACATATGCCATAATTCTTAATCTATTAAAACGTTAATAATGTTAATACTCACTTTTGACGATGCAAAGATACAATAAAGTTTCGAAATATACCAAACTTTAGGTATCTTTTTTATATAATTTATACATTGTCTCAATAAGAAAAGATGCAATAAGATTACAAATTTTGCGTTATTAATATGGCATGAGGCTAAAACTTATAACCATCATAGCAGCCATCACTATCGCTACAGGATGCCTGGCGCAAAGACGATACGTGATTCAGCACAAACCGTATATCGATTTGCGCCCTATGCACTTTGGCATATCTGTAGGAATGAACCTACAGGATATAGAGTTCAAGACTGATGCCCCCATAGTGTGCGATGCTGACCGCTGGAACGCAGGATTCTCGGTAGGTGTGCTGGCAGACATGCGACTATCGAACAACTTGAACCTGCGTATTTCGCCCACCATGCACTTTGGCTCTAAGCATATCAAATTCATGAATCTGGCTGAGATGGATGGTGAGGGAAAGCCAAAAAGCGAGATTCAGAATATGAAGAACACATATCTGGCGGTGCCTGTTGACCTGAAGTTCTCATCGCAGAGATGGAACAACATCCGCCCATATATGATGGCAGGAGTGAGCCCTATGCTGAACCTAACAAACAAGAGTCAGGAGATAATACAGCTGCAACGTACTGACCTCATGCTGGAGGTGGGACTGGGATGCGACCTGTATCTGCCTTTCTTCAAGCTGATACCTGAGCTGAAGTTCTGCTACGGACTGGGTAACAGAATAGACAGGAGCCACATAGACGACTTGAAGGACGACACAAAAAGAACGTATGCCAACTCGGTTAAGAGCGGGCATACGAAGATGATAGTATTAACGTTCTATTTCGAATAATCACTTCTGGAAGGTAAGCACCAGCTTACCAATAAACACTCCGTGCTTACCATTCTGATCGTCAGGAATCATCTTTCCTGTCTTATCAGGTGCATACTCGAGTGTAGGCATGTAGGTATGGGTATGACCACCCAGCACAAGGTCGCATCCGTCAATCTCGCGGATAAACTGCTGATCAGGGTAATCTGAAATCTCCCAACCAAGGTGAGAGAGACAGATAACCACATCGCACTTCTCCTGCTTACGGAGTAGCTTTATGTACTTCTTTGCTGCCTCTGCTGGATCGAGGAACTTTACGCCTTCGCAGTTTGGGTTAGCCACAAGTCCCTTCAAAGGAGCACCAAGGCCAAAAACACCAATCTTAAGTCCGTTGCGATTGATGGTGATATAATCCTTCACGAGTCCCTCACAAGGAGTTCCAGTGAAATCGTAGTTAGAGCATACGATAGGGAAATTAGCCTTGCTGAAGATTCGGGCCATGTTATCAAGGCCAAAATCGAACTCATGATTGCCAATGGTAGCTGCATCGTAGCCCATCTGGTTCATCAAACCAATCTCAACATCACCCTTGAAGAGTGTGTAGTAACCAGAGCCCTGTGAGAAATCACCTGAGTCGAAGAACAACAGGTCAGGATGCAAAGCACGCTGCTCCTTAATCATGTTTACTCTACGAACGAATCCGCCACGACCAGCAAGGTCTTTATTGTCGAGATTCTCGTTGAGTGGCATAATGCACGAGTGAACATCATTGGTGTGAAGCACAACAAGCTGTTTCTTGGTCTTAGCGCCAACAGATACTACTAACAACAGCGCCATAAATATAATAAGGTGTAATCGCTTCATAACTATTACTATTTTTCTATAATACGTCCTTCTACTTTAGAATCAACCATAACACCACGAGCCTGATGATCTCTGAAATAGTTCATAATAAGGAATCGTGTGTTGTTACTCTTATCGGTAGGTGCTATGATATTTGTACCCTCCTTGAGTGCGGGCATACCATCGTTGCCCTCAATAAGATAGTTGATAGTTGCCACGCGATATTCTGCCTTAGGGTCGATCTCCTTGCCATGCAGCTTGCTCGAAAGCAACTTACCATCCTTGCTTATCACAAGCTCTACACCATGACTAACGCCCTCGCCTCCCCTATTGGCTATCTGACTGAACAGCTTGAGCATCTTTTCGCCCGTAAGAGTGATGAAGCAGATTCTATTCTCGAAAGGAGCAACATCGAGCACATCACCATAGGTGACATTACCCTTGGTGAGAGCGGCACGTATGCCACCCATGTTATAGATGCCAAGCACAGGCTGCTCACCATAATCCTTTGACGCCCACACCAATATGTCGGCCAGAAGATTAGAAAGGTCGCTCTCTGGACGATCGGCATACATGTTATGAGCCACAACACCAACTATCGGGCCCATAATACTATCGTTTACCTTCTTATAAGGTTCAAGGAACTTTACTGCTGCCTCGTCAGGATTCTTATCGTAGCGACTGTCTACGATGATACGTGTACGTTCAACGTTAGCCAACTGATAATGTTTGGGTGCGCACGAAAACAACAATAACGAGGCCAAAAAGCCAAAAAACATCTGTCGTTTCATCATAATTAATAGTTTAATGGTGCAAAAGTACAAAAAAAATACGAAATATTTCTTTGAATCCAAAAAAAGTTGTACCTTTGCACCCGCTTTTCGGCGTAATCGCTGGCAGGAAGTTTCGAGAGGCCTGTTATGTTGCGTTGGAACGATACAACAATTTAATTATAAAAAAAGTACAATGGATTTAATTAAAGTTGCTGAAGAAGCATTTGCAACCGGCAAGAAGTTCCCAGAGTTCAAGGCTGGTGACACAGTTACTGTCGCTTACAAAATTATCGAGGGTTCAAAGGAGCGTATCCAGCTCTATCGTGGTGTAGTTATCAAGATTGCAGGTCACGGTGACAAGAAGCGCTTCACTGTACGTAAGATGTCAGGCACCGTTGGTGTAGAGCGTATCTTCCCAATCGAGTCTCCCAACATTGAGAGCATCGAGGTTAACAAGGTAGGTAAGGTTCGCCGCGCTAAGCTTTACTATCTGCGCAAGCTCACTGGTAAGGCTGCTCGTATTAAGGAGAAGCGCCACAACGTTGGTGAATAAAAAAGAAAAAGAGGCTGCACCTAAGTGTGTGAGCCTCTTTTTTTATTCTCCATGCAAGGCATGCTGAAAATCTTCCCAACTCTGGAACCCAGCAAGTAACGAAAGACGGTCGAGCGTTTTCTTATCAGGTTTCTTCAGGATTTCCTTCTCAACTGCTTCCAGCAGCTTTCGAAGCGCCAAACGTTTCTTCTCCATGTTAATTATATAATTTTGGTGCAAAATTACAAAAATATTTCGTACCTTTGCACACAGAAAAAGAAAATATCGCAAAAATGAAAGAATTAGCACTCAAGTACGGATGTAATCCCAATCAGAAACCCTCACGTATCTTCATGACTGAGGGCGAGTTACCCATCGAAGTTATCAACGGCCGTCCTGGATATATCAACTTCCTCGACGCATTTAACGCTTGGCAGCTTGTAAAGGAGCTCAAGGCTGCAACTGGTCTGCCAGCAGCAGCATCGTTCAAGCACGTTAGTCCTGCAGGTGCAGCAGTAGGACTGCCACTTAGCGACACTCTGAAGAAGATTTACTTTGTTGATGACGTGAAGGAACTCGACGAGAGCCCTATCGCTTGCGCATATGCCAGAGCACGTGGTGCTGACCGTATGTCGAGCTATGGCGACTTTGTAGCTCTCTCTGACACTTGCGATGCTACCACAGCAAAGCTGCTGAAGCGCGAGGTAAGCGATGGTGTGATTGCTCCCGACTTTACTCCTGAGGCTATCGAGATTCTGAAGGACAAGCGCAAGGGCACATATAACGTAATCAAGATTGATCCTACATACGTACCTGAGCCTATCGAGCGCAAGCAGGTATTCGGCATCACCTTCGAGCAGGGCCGCAACGAGATCAAGCTCGACGACGATGCACTCTTCGAGAATATGCCTACTCAGAACAAGACCTTTACTCCAGAGGCTAAGCGCGACCTGATTATCGCCCTTATCACCCTGAAGTACACTCAGAGTAACTCTGTATGCTATGTAAAGGACGGTCAGGCCATTGGTATCGGAGCTGGTCAGCAGAGCCGTATCCACTGCACACGTCTGGCTGGTAACAAGGCTGATATCTGGTGGTTGCGCCAGCATCCAAAGGTAATGAACCTGCCTTTCATCGACAATATCCGTCGTGCTGATCGCGATAACACTATCGATGTATATATCTCAGAGGATCACGACGATGTACTGCGTGATGGCACTTGGCAGATGTTCTTCAAGGAGAAGCCAGAGGTGCTGACTATGGAAGAGAAGAAGGCTTGGATTGCACAGAACACCAAGGTGGCTCTTGGCTCAGATGCATTCTTCCCATTTGGTGATAATATCGAGCGTGCTCATAAGAGCGGCGTAGAGTTTATCGCTCAGGCTGGTGGTTCAGTTCGCGATGACAATGTTATCGAGACCTGCGATAAGTACGGTATTGCAATGGCATTTACTGGTGTACGTCTGTTCCACCATTAAACATTAAACATTTTAATGGACGATTTTCAGAACATACTTGAAAATGGCATCAACTTCGGACGTGGAGGTGATAAGCCAAAAGACGATGGCAAGGTAAAAACCAAAGCCAAAAAGAAGAAGTATATAACTGGTGCTCACGGTAGCGGCTCTGCAAGGCAGAAAGCCAAATACCGTGAGCAGCGGGCCAACAGGCACAAAAAGTAAAAAACAATAAAATAACTAAGGAAAAATGAAACTACTAAAACTACTATTTATTACAACCCTACTCTGCAACACGAACGCTCTTCGTGCTCAGAAGTATGTAGGTGGCGACATCTCTATGCTTCCAAAATACGAAGAAGCAGGTGTTGAATACAAAGACAAAGATGGTAATACCGTATCAGACGTTCTGGGATTCTTTAAGGAAGAAGGCCTGAACGCCATGCGTGTTCGTTTGTTTGTCGATCCATCGCAGGATAACGACAAGGCTGTATGCCAGGATATAGAATACGTCAAGGCATTAGGCAAGCGCATCAAGGATGCAGGCATGAAGCTGATGCTTGATTTCCATTATAGCGACACATGGGCCGACCCTGCTAAGCAATGGACACCTGACGCATGGAAGGATCTTACTGACGACCAGCTTCGCGAAAAGATATACGAGTATACCAAGGAAAGCTTGGAGCAGATGGTAGCCGCAGGAGCCACACCTGACTTTATCCAGACAGGAAATGAGATTTCGTATGGAATGCTGTGGGGCACCAAGGCCAAGGCAGATGGTAACAACACTAATCGTTGCTACACCAACTCACCTGAGGCCAACTGGACACGATTCATCAACCTGTTGAAGAAGGCTGGTAAGGCTTGTCGCGAGGTATGTCCTGAAGCAAAGATTATCATCCATAGCGAACGTACGCCAAAATCAGATGTGCTGACAGATTTCTTCGATAGAATGACTAATGCCTCACTCGATTACGACATCATCGGACTTAGTTACTATCCTGACCATCATGGCAATCTTGCGAAACTAGAAACAGCATTGACTTCATTGGAGAACAAGAACTATGGCAAGGATATCATGATTGTTGAGACGGGCTACAGCTATGCTTGGCACATAGGCGACACATTTGACTATTCGGGCACTTACCCTCTTACTGAAGAAGGTCAGCGCCAATTCACAGCCGATTTGGTTGCGAAGCTCAACAATCACGAGAGTGTAAAGGGACTCTTCTGGTGGTGGCCTGAGGATAATGGCAACAAAATGGTTACCAGTGGTTGGTGGAATGCCGCACTCTACGATCATAACACAGGCAAGCCTTATGCAGCTTTCTACGAATTGAAGAACTTCAACAACTCGAGTTCTGGCTTTCAAGACATCACGAAAGAGCATAAGTGCAAAGATTGTTCATGGTATACCATCGGGGGGAGGCGATTAGGTAATGAGCCTTCCAAAAGTGGGATATACATCAACGATAAAAAGATAAAAATAGTCCGCTAGTTTTAGCGGACTATTATTTTATTAGAAATTCAACTCCTTACCTCTGTAGAACTCAAGCAAGGCATGCTGATAAAGATTCTCATAACGGGCCTGAACCAAATCAGATTCTGATTTCATATAATTATTCTTGGCCTCATTAAACTCTGTGATGGTGGCCTTACCATTCTCGTACTTGGCCTGAACCAGTTCGAAAGCATCTTTTGTGCTCTGTACAGCCTCAGCAGAGCTCTGTGTCTTGGTTTGAGAATTCAGGGCGTTATAATACACCTGCTGAATCTCCTTATACAGTGTCTTCTTTGTGTTGTCCAACTGCAACTGCTGGTTGGCCTGATCGATGCGTGCACTACGGATACGATTACGAGTTGAGAATCGATTGAATATAGGCACATTAAGATTCAAACCTATATACTGACTGAAGTTATTCTCCAACTGCTTACCAAAGCTATCCGACTTGAAGCCAGATGTTGTGTAATAGTTGGTACCCAGTCCACCACTCAGTGAGAGTGTGGGATAGTTTCCAGCCTGGGCTATCTTAATGCTGTGGGCAGTACCCTTAAGCTTAAGCTGCTGCGAAAGGATCTCTGGCTTTACACCAAGAGCCTCTGCGTAGACCTGATCAGGTGTAACAATACCAATCTGACCAGCAAGTTTATCAAGCTCAGCAAGCGATGGGCGAATGATGGTAAAGCCATCAGGTGTTGGCAGTTCCAACAGCTGTGTGAGCGTAAGGATAGCCAATCGCAAGTTGTTATCAGCCTGAGTGGCTGTAAGCTTACTGTTTGCAAGAGTAGCCTTCTGCTGCGACAGCTCTGCACCACTTGCCTTTCCATTATCAACAAATGCCTGAAGACGAGCCACCTGAGCAGAATCGATCTCTATCTGGCGATGAGCAACATCAGCCATCTCCATATCATAGAGAATCTGCACATAAGCCTTTGCCACTTCCATACGGATATCGTTCTTTGCCTTCTCCAAGTCGGCTGTAGCAGCTTCAAGGTTAAGCTGGTTGAGCTTTATCTGATTAGGAATCTCGAAACCTGTGAACAAAGGTACACTTGCACCCAACTGCAGCGATGTACTACTGGTATTGGTGTTGGTGTAGGTATTATCCATTGTCAAACCACGTCCGAAAGAGAAGTTCTGGTTTAAGCTAGCGCTCAAATCTGGCAGTCTTGAATTCTTTGCAGTCGATAGTTGTATCTCCTGCTGGCGACACTGGTTCTGCTGCTGCTTTACTCCGATATTGTTCTCTACTGCATATTCACAACACTCGCGCAAGCCCCAGGCCTTCTGCGCATTGGCAGTGCACAGCCCCATCGAACCAATGATGAAAGTTAATATATACTTTTTCATAATCGCTTATTAATCTTTGTCGTCAGTTACAATCTCTGGACCACGAACCTTATCCTTATTAGTAAGGCCCTTCTTAATCTCGATGTTCACACCATCAGAGAGACCTGTCTCAACATAGGTACGATCGTAGGTTTTGTTCTTACCCTCGCCTTTCACGATATATACAAATGTGCTGTCGCCACTGAACTCGATGGCACTTTCAGGAATGCTGAGCACCTTATCAGCCTTGGCCAATACAATCTCTGCATTTGCACTGTAGCCAGCACGAATCTTTCCACCTTCTGACAGTTTTACAGCAGCCTTTATTTCAAACTGGTTGGTACCATTGCTCTCAACAGCCTTTGGCGATACGTACTCCAATGCTGCATCAAACTTCAGGTCCTGCAGGGCACCAATGGTAATCTTCATGTTCATACCGCTAACCAGCTGTCCAACCTCAGTCTCATCAATGTTACCACGGAAAATAAGATCGTTCATGTTAGCCACAGTAGCAATCGTAGTACCATCGTTAAAGGTGTTCGACAGGATAACTGAGTTACCCACCTTTACAGGAATGTCGAGGATAACACCACTGATAGTAGAACGTATGAGTGTAGACGAAGCCTTGGCATTCGACTTAGAAACACCATCGCGAACAACTTCGAGTGCATCCTGTGCAGCAAGCTTCTCGTGCTTGGCCTGACTCAGACTTATCTTAATCTTATCAAACTCATCTGCTGATACGAGATTCTGCTTAAAGAGGTTCTCCTCGCGCTGAAAATCAGTCTCGGCCTGCTTCAGGTTGATTTCAGCAAGACGCACACGCATCTCAGCACTCGAGAGCTGGGCCATATCAGGAATAACCTTTACCTTTGCTATCACATCACCAGCGTTAACATAGTCGCCAGGTTCCTTCAGCAGTTCACTGATGATACCAGAGATCTGAGGTTTGATGTTTACCTCGTTACGAGGCTCAATCTTACCAGTAATAATGGTGGTTTTCTGGATGCTGTCCAACTTTGGAGTAAACTCGTTGTAAACCACTTCCTTAGGTTGGCTCTTCTGCCACAAGAACACGAATGTTCCGATGAAAATCAACGCGATAATCGCTGCGATAATCAGTTTTGAATAGCGTTTCATATGCTTAGTATTTTTAATGTTTAATCTTTTAATGTATAATGTTTAATGTATTACTCGTCTCGCATTGCGTCAACGGGTTTTATGCTCATTGCTCTTGCTGCTGGGGCCAGTCCTGCCAGCACACCCAGTGTGCTCACCACAACGGCACAGAATATCGCTGTCCAGAATCCCACCTGGAAGTGGGTCTCTACTATGCCGTCCTCTGTATTGGCCATCTCCAGCATCTGCAGTATCATCACGGCGAAGAGTATTCCACTCATACCCGCCACAAGCGTTAGCACTATACTTTCTGAGATAATCTGCGAAAGTATCATCTTTGGTGTAGCACCTATGGCTCTGCGAATACCAATCTCTGTGGTACGTTCCTTAACCGTTACCATCATAATGTTCGAAACACCTATGGCTCCAGCAAGCAGGGTTCCAAGACCAACCAACCAGATGAGTACGTTCACTCCCTTAAACAGATTGTTGATCATCTGGAACATCAGCTCTGTATTGAATACAAACACACCTTGTTCGTCTGTTGGGTCAATATAGTGAGCTCTAGCCACAGTTGCACGGATGCGTGGAGTTATCTTACTCATCAGCACACCAGGACGACCTGTTGCAGCAATGACATCAACGGCATTACCACGATTAAAGGCAGCCTGCATCATAGTGATGGGGATGGTGATTCGCTGTTCCGATCGACCACCAATAGAGATACCACCTGAGCTATAGTCAACACCTACCACTTCGTAATAGGTTGAGTCAACTCTTATCTTCTTACCACAGGGGTCACCACCTTCCTTAAACAGGTCTTTATATATCTTCTTACCAATAACGCATACCTTTCGCTGTTCCTTTACGTCCATCTCGTTGATGAAACGTCCATAGTAAATCTTTGGAGTGATGATATTCACCATCTCAGGCACAGCTCCCTGCATATTGGGTGTTGTCTTCTGGTCGCCATAGTAGGCAGTAGAACCACGTCCCATAAGTATTGGTGCCACAGCATCCAGTTCAGGCACTTGCTGCTTCAGACGTTGAACATCCTGATACACCATATACCAGCGACGACCCTTGCGGAATCCCTTATAGGGCTTTGATGTCTGTTCGGCACCAACGATAACGGTATTCTGTGCAAATCCTTCGAAGTTGCTGTACAGTTTCTCCTTCAAGCCTTGTCCGCCACCCATCAATGCAACGAGCATAAACACGCCCCAGAACACACCGAATCCAGTGAGGAACGAACGCGACTTGTTGCGAGTCAGCGTATCGATTATTTCTCTGTATGAATCTATATCTATTCTCATAATCAGTCAGCTCTTAATGCCTCAATGGGGCGGATTCTACTTGCTTTATATGCAGGGATGAGTCCTGCGATAGTACCAGCTATCACCATCACCAGCGTGGCCTCGATACATACATCCAGTCCTACGGTAGGATCAACAAACAGGGTTATCTTCTCCACACCCAGGTCAGTTACCTCGTGGCCCAGTGTGGCATCCATATACTCGTTGGCAAAAACTCCAAACAGCATACCCACATAGCCAAAGATGGTAGTTATGATAACACTCTCTACGATGATAAGTCGCAGTATGCTCCATGGCTTGGCACCAATGGCCTTGCGGATACCAAACTCATGGGTTCGCTCCTTAACGGTGATAAGCATGATGTTTGATACGCCTACGATACCAGAGAGCAACGTAAAGAGTCCGATTACCCAGAGGAATGTGTGGATGATGGCTATACCTTTGTTCATCTGTATGCTCTGTGTATAGTTGTTCCATATCCATACAGCACGCTCATCCTCAGGGTGTGCCTGGTGGATACCATTCAGGCGGCGACGATAATCCTTCTCAAAATCTTCGTTGGCTTTATCTGTTTCCAGCCCATGGAAAGTAAACTCAATGCTACCTATACTTGGAGTATTTGCTCCATATATGCTCTTGATGGCCGAGTATGATGAATAGGCATTACCACTACCTTCACCACGACTCTTGAATATACCTACCACCTTAAACGAGAGGTTACCCACCTTTACAAACTTACCCAACAATTGCTTATAATCCTTGGGCTCCAGTTCCTTGGCTTGGCGATCGTTAAGCACCAGCACCTTGCGACGCTCCTTCTGGTCGATATCATTTATGAATCGTCCGCAGATCAGATGTTCTTTTACTATCTGGGTATGAACAGGGTATACACCAGCAATCTGCATATTCATATACTGCTCGCCGTTAGTAACCACAGAACTATAATAGTAGCATCCTCCCACCTCGTCGATATTCTCATTAAACTCGGTTTGGGTAGCTTCCATATCTTTCTTGTTCAGCTGGATATAGCGACCCTCCTTCAATCCCTTGTAAGGTTTCGAGGTACTACCCTCGTACACCTCCATCGAGTTGGTCATGAAGTCGCTGTTCATCTTCATCGTGGCATTGATGAGTCCGTTACCAGCACCCAGCAGTACGATGATCATAAAGATTCCCCACGCCACAGCAAATCCTGTGAGCGTAGTACGAAGCTTATTCCTTCGCGCCGTCTGCCATATTTCAGTTATTATATCGTGCATAGTCTTTATTCTTTTGCAACGGACTACAGGACATAAGGACTTTTTCTTAGGATTAATCAGTCCTGTTAGTCCTGTTGTCCGTTGCTAATATTACTACTTCATTAGTCCTCCGCTGCCGAATGGCGATGCATTATGATCGAGGTTCTCCTCTATCTCACCAATGATGCCATCCTTGATGTGTACTATCTTATTAGTCTCATTTGCTACACCGCTCTCGTGAGTAACCACTACTATGGTCATGCCATCCTCCTGATTCAGCTTCTTAAGCAGCTGCATCACCTCCACAGATGTCTTAGAGTCCAATGCACCTGTTGGCTCATCGGCCAGGATAATCTGTGGACGGGTGAGGAGTGCTCTGGCTATTGCCACGCGTTGCTTCTGTCCTCCCGACAGCTCATTGGGGTAGTGCTCAGCCCAGTCGGCCAAGCCCAGCTTATCCAGATACTCCATAGCCATCTGGTGGCGCTTCTTTCTGGATACCCCCTGATAGAATAATGGCAACTCAACGTTTTCCACGGCGGTTTTGAAAGAGATGAGATTAAACGATTGGAATATAAAACCTATCATCTTGTTGCGATACTCAGCAGCCTTGCGCTCTGAGAGATTCCAGATGGGTACTCCTGCCAGCTCGTAGGTACCTGAATCGTAGTTGTCCAGAATACCCAGGATGTTAAGCAGTGTTGACTTACCTGAGCCCGATGCTCCCATGATGCTGACGAACTCTCCCTTCTCGATGTCGAGCGAGATACCCTTCAACACATGAAGCGGCTGGGCTCCTTGATAGGTTTTGTTGATGTCTCTTAAATGTATCATAAATCAATTTTTCTTTTTACCTGTGTCCGTTGACTTTGTCTTCGTCTGTCACGACTCGGCATAGTTCGATTAAAATCGACTTTGCTCTCGCTGTTCCATCCGTTTGACGTTGCAAAAGTATAATAAGTTGCAGCTACCACTAAAAATTATTCTGTTTTCTCCCATTCCGAGGTGATGTCGTCTATTGTAATATCCAACAGTCTCATCTGGCGGAACAGTTCTGGCAGTCGCTCCTTCATAAACTCCTGCTTGCGAGCCTTAAGTATCTGCTTCTTGGCTCCAGGGGTTACAAAGTAGCCCAGTCCACGCTTGTTATATATCACTTCCTCGCGAGCCAACTGTTCGTAGGCTTTCACTGCGGTATTAGTGTTCACTTCGAGCAGTACAGCATACTCTCGAACAGACGGAATTCTGTCGTCGTCTTTATACACTCCAGAGAGAATCTCGTCGCAAAGACGATCGGCCATCTGGATGTAAATCGGTTTATCATTTGTGAAAGTCATAATTAAACCACTTATTAGTTATTAATTCAAATCCTTTGAAGATACGGAACGATATCCAGTAGTTAGCAATAGAGATCAGAGGAAGCACGGCACAGAGCACATAGATCACAGTACCAATCTGCGAGTTGTAATAAACGCCAGCCTCAGTCCAATCTGAACGGAAAAGTACCAAGTCATAATAACGCACAAACTTTGCGAAGCTCACAAAGAGGATGATAAACACCAGGCTTGCAGCCACAAAAGCATATTTGCGCATCAGTGTGCCACTAAGGGTATAGAGCGAGTGTATCCACACCATACATATTATATAGAACACCCAATTCACGATGCCATACCACGAAGCGATTCCCTCCTCAGGAGACAAGTTGAACACCAGCAAAGGAAGAGCAGAATCGAACCAACGCACCTCACGACCTGCATATATTCCATACCACCAGCGGTTATCAACAACAACCGAATAACACTCACCCTCATAACGTGGTCCAAACATTGCATCTTTACCCCATAGAAAAGCCATGCGGAGTGTATCGCCAAGAACCATTGCCAGGAATACGCAGAGAATGCAAACCACTGTAGAATATACTATCAGCGCAAGGTATTTCTCTGCATTAGTAGATGGCAACATCATGAACGACTCGCGCTTGCGCTTATCATTGATACTAGCCACTACCGAGCTTATCAGCACCACACTTGCTATAATAAAGAGCACAGTTCCCACTTCTCCGAAATTCTGCAACATCGTGAACGGATTATTGTGAGATGTGGCTAATTTCCAATATGCCATCTCGCACATAAACACTACCAGTGCAGCTCCTATCGTCCACATCAGCAACGAGCGGAAGTTGGTGCATAGCACCCAGCGCAATGTTTTTCCGAATCTATTTATGCTAAAACTATTCATAATACTTTCAATTATTTAGAAGTTTATAAACTTACCAATATTCTGAGTGCGACAGAAGCAACGGTACGACAACCAGAAGTTCACCAGCACCAATATCGCCGTAATGGCATCAGCAATAGCCATCACATGCGTAGGAGTCTGCGCATTATCATTTGAACTTTCAGGCATAACCCAAGCCATCAACAAGCCAATAACGATAATGACTAACGTGGTGAGCACCCAGGTGTACTTGCGAGAGCGGAAGAATGATCCACCAATGGCATAGATAGAATGTAGCCACATATTGCATATTACAAATGAGTTCAACTCCTGTGCATTCAAAGCATCCAAGCCCTTGCCTATTAATTCAAACACTCTGGTAAATACAAACGATGTATACGGATGCCCCATCAGCCAGTTTACTACATACTGAATCAAGTCGGCACCAAGCGAAGCTACCACGCCAATTGGAAGAATTATTATCCAGGTTGAATAGCGCATCAGGTACTTCTCAAAGTTAGATGCTGGCAGCAACATCAACGCCTGTTTATCGTGTTTACCTTTAAGGCTATAGAACATTGTTGATGGACCTATAAGAAAGGTTATAAGAAAAAACATAATGGTAATAACTCCACAAGCCGAGTAATTGCCAGAATTGTTGTTAATCCTCAACACTCCTGTGGTAAAGAACAGGAACATCAATGTCTGAACAGCAAATATCTGCAGGAATGACCTCACATAATAGCTGCGATCGTTCCTGAGCGACCACATCGCCAACTTACCGAATCTATTACTATCAAACTGTATCATAGCTCCTTAGATTTTTCCCTCGTTTACAGCATTGAACAGCAGTTCCAGATTAACCTGAGTCTCAGGGCTATCCTCACGGCGAGGAGCGATTACAGCATTACCCTGAAGCGAAGGCTCGGCATAGAGTACATCATCCATCTCGGCAGGTGTGCGATACTCAAAGGTGTACTTATCCTGAATATCAGCCACACTGGCATTAAGCAGCAGGCGCTGTGGCGACAGTATCAGGATATGATCGAGCAGAGATTCTACATCGTGCACCTGATGGGTAGAGATGATGAGCGTACGATCGCCAGTCATATACTGAGTAACCACCTTGCGGAACTGACTCTTTGAAGGGATATCCAGTCCGTTGGTAGGCTCGTCCATCAGCAGCACCTTAGTGTTGGTTGCCAAAGCAAAGGCCATAAACACTTTCTTCTTCTGTCCCATCGAGAGGGCGTTCAGTTTCACATCGCTTGTCAATTCAAAATCCTTCAGGCAACCCTCAAGTACTGTGGTGCTGAAGAGTGGGTAGAAGGGACGGTTGATCTTAACATATTCATCGAGCGATATTGCTGGCAGATCAAACTCCTCTGGCACGATGAAGATGTCCTGAAGAGTTTCAGGCTTACGCAGCTTAGTCTCGATACCGTCAAAGCTTACACTACCCTTCTTTGGGCGAAGCAAACCAGAAATCAGGTAAAGCAGAGTTGACTTACCTGTACCGTTCTTACCCAGCAGACCATAGATGTTGTCCTGCTTCAGTTCCAGACTGAAATCATCGAATACCAGGTTCTTCTGACCTGCGTACTTAAAACTGATGTTGTTTACCTCGATCATATATCTAATGTTTTTTAAGTGATTAATTACTGTGTTATAGTGTACCACTCTAATAGTACACTGCAAAAGTAGGATAATTATCAATACCCTCCAAGCTTTTATCCAAAAAACTTCCATTCCTTAACACTATTTAGCACATCCCCCATCGCGCGTACATATCTAAAAATCATCCCCACATTAAACTTTTCATCAATTTCAGCATCTAACTAATACAGCGATTCCTAACAATTACAACTATATCAAACAAACAGTGAAATGAAAAAACTCTTAACTTTAGCCTTTATGGCTATGTTGGGCACAAGTGTGTTTGCCCAGGCAAAGTATCCCTATCTGGATACCAAGCTCAGTTACAAAGAACGTGTAGAAAATCTGCTATCGTTGCTCACACCTGAGGAGAAAGTGGGACTGATGATGAACAAGTCGATATCTATCGACCGTCTGGGCATCCCAAGCTACAACTGGTGGAGTGAGGCTTGTCATGGTGTGCGCCAAGGCGGTTACACCGTTTATCCACAACCCATCGGAATGGCTGCTGCATTCAACGCCCAGCTGTTCTACGATGTTTTCTCGCAGGTTTCAGATGAGGCTCGTGCCAACTGGAATCGCACTGACCACAACGATCCAAAGCTGTTCAACGTGCCAATGGGTGTGATTTACTATCCTGGAAATCCAGAGCTCACCTTCTGGTGTCCTAACGTCAACATCTTCCGCGATCCACGTTGGGGACGTGGTCAGGAGACATGTGGTGAAGACCCCTATCTTAATGCTGTGCTTGGCGTGCAGACCGTTCTTGGTATGCAGGGCAACGACGACAAATACTTCAAAACCCACGCTTGTGCCAAGCACTATGCTGTACACAGCGGACCAGAGCCTTTGCGCCACTCTATGAATGTGGAGCCAACAAACCGTGACCTCTGGGAGACATATCTGCCTGCATTCAAGGCATTGGTTAAGAAAGGAAACGTGCGCGAGGTGATGTGTGCCTATCAGCGTTTTGAGGGTAAGCCTTGTTGTACAAGCGACCGCCTGCTGATTGACATCCTGCGCAACAAGTGGGGATACGACGCTATCGTACTTACCGACTGCGATGCCATCAACAACTTCTATAACAAAGGTCAGCACGAGACTCACAAGGGCCCGCTTTCTGCATCAGTTGATGCCGTACTTAACGGTACCGACCTTGAGTGCGGAAAGGTATTCATGAGTTTGGTTGAGGCACTGCATAAGGGTATCATCAAGGAGGATGTTCTCGACGAGCATCTTCGCAAGACTCTGATGGGACGCTTTGAGCTTGGTATGTTCGATCCTGCAGAGATGCTGCCTTGGGCTAATCTTGGTCCTGAGGTTATCAGCAGCGAGAAGAACGATGCAATGGCTACTCAGGCTGCTCGCGAGAGCATGGTTCTGCTTGAGAACAAGAACCTCCCCAACCCCTCCGAAGGAGGGGCTTTGAAGCCAGTACTTCCGTTATCTAAGAGCATTAAGACTCTGGCTGTGCTTGGTCCAAATGCTGACGATGTGAACATGCTGAACGGAAACTATGGCGGAACTCCTACTGAGGCTCATCAGCACTCACTGCTTTCTGGTATCAAGGCTGCAGTTCCTGGAGCTAAGATTATCTACAACAAGGCTTGTGAGCTTAACGACGAATATGCAACAATCCACCACCTGCAGGACTTCAACGATGGCAAGGGTGTAAAGGTTGAATTCTGGAACAATCGTGAACTCGAGGGCGAACCAGCCAAGACTGAATACTTCAACGAGCTGAACTTCTCGACATTCGGAGCATGGGGATTTGCTCAGGGCGTTAGTCGCGATTCTCTGTCTGTTCGCGTAAGCGGTAAGTACACTGCCAACTTTACTGGCGAGATGAAGTACACCCTGACCACTGATAACGGCTACGTACTGAAGGTCAATGGCGAGGTAGTAGAAGAGGCTCAGGCTGGTGGACGTCGTGGTTTTGGCTTTGGATTTGGTCGCAAACCAGAGTATAAGTCATTCCCTGTAGAGGCAGGAAAGACCTACGATGTGGTTATCGAATACAAGCACGGAAATGGACAGTTCGCTATGCTTCGTGGCGACATCTGCGAGCGCAATCTGGTTGACTTCACTAACCTAGCCAACGAGGTTAAGGATGCTGATGCCATTGTAATTATCGGTGGTATCTCTGCCCAGATGGAGGGCGAAGGTGGCGACAAGCAGGACATCGAGCTTCCAAAGGTTCAGCAGATGCTGGTTAAGGCTATGCACAAGACTGGTAAGCCAGTTATCTTCGTAAACTGCTCTGGTTCTGCCATCGCATTTGGTAGCGTCGAGGGCGAGTACGATGCATTGCTTCAGGCATGGTATGCTGGTCAGGGTGGTGCCAAGGCTCTGGCTGAGGTTCTGTTTGGCGACTACAATCCAAACGGAAAGCTGCCTGTAACCTTCTATCGTTCAAACAACGACCTGCCTGATTTCCTCGACTACTCGATGAAGAACCGTACCTACCGTTACTTTACAGGTGTGCCTCAGTATGCATTCGGCTACGGACTTAGCTACACCACCTTCAACGTTGGCGATGCTAAGATCTCTGCCAAGCAGATGAAGAAGAACGGCAAGGTTACACTTACCATCCCTGTTACAAACACAGGTAGTCGCGAGGGCGCTGAGACTGTCCAGGTTTACGTTAAGGCTCTTGACGATGCTGGTGCACCAATCAAGGCTCTGAAGGGATTCCAGAAGCTGAACCTGAAGGCTGGTGAGACCAAGAAGGCCACCATCACTCTCGATGGTGAGGCATTCGAGTACTACGATGAGATGATAGATGAGTTGGCAACCAAGGCTGGTCGCTATCAGATACTTTACGGAACCTCATCGATGGATAAGGATCTGAAAGCAATTGATTTTGTAGTGAAATAATTAACGGGTATCAGCACCCCACATCATTTTTTCGCGGAGGGTGTTGAAATAGCGATGATCTGATCGCTTAACTACTTTGATATCGTAGGGGGCACGACGGAGAGTAATCCTTGTGCCCTCTTTACATTTCTCAGAGCGGCCATCGATAGCCACAAGGAAATTATGAGAGCGACTCTCAACATCGAGTTCGATAACAGATGAATCAGCCAATACTATTGGGCGCACGTTAAGCGAATGAGGCGCAACTGCAGTCATCGAGAATACCTTTGTTCCTGGAACTATGATTGGTCCGCCATTAGAGAGACTGTATGCAGTAGAACCAGTAGGTGTAGACACAACAAGTCCGTCAGCCTGATAGGTGTTAAGATACTGACCGTTGACACTTGCACGAATAGAAATCATCGAAGCCGTGTCGCGCTTAAGTATTGCCACATCGTTAAGGGCGAAACTAAAATCGCCAAAAGGCGCACCATCGGCCTCAATCTGAATAAGAGCACGCGACTCAACAGCATAGTCGTCATTATGAAGAGCTATTAGACAATGCTCAATGTCGTCAGGACTAATGTCAGCAAGGAAACCCAATCGGCCCATGTTAACACCAAGAATAGGAATATTCTTCTTGCCCACACGACTTGCTGCCTTAAGGAATGTACCATCGCCACCCATCGAAATAACGAAATCAGCATCGAAATCGTCATCGTGGAAAATCTTTGTTGCCTTAACATCCAGGCGCTGGTTGTCTTTCAGGAAGTAATAATACTCCATGTCAACATAAAGCTCTGCCCCAAAGTTTGTGAGGCATGAAAGCACCTTCTGTATGCTGGCCGATTTACGAGCCTGATAAATATTACCCAACAGGGCAAATCTTAGTTTACGATGTTCCATTCTTTATAACTTTTGGGTGCAAAGATACAAAAAAAGCCTACGGATTATAAGGATTTTGCGGATTTTTTATTAATTTTGCAGCATAAATACCAATAAAATTAGAAGATTATGGCAAAAGTTTATGTTTTTCTGGCAGATGGCTTCGAGGATGTTGAGGCCCTGATTCCTATCGACGTACTGCGTCGTGGTGGTGTTGATGTGGTAACTGTTAGCATCATGGATTTCCCATTGGTAGCTTCTGCTCATGGAGTGAACATCGAGGCAGATATAATGTTTGAACAGGGTGACTTCAGCGACGCCGACCTGCTGATGCTTCCTGGAGGTATGCCAGGAGCCAGCAATCTGTTCCAGCATACTGGTGTATGCAAGGCAGTGATGAACCAGTTTGCTGCAGGAAAGAAGGTGGCAGCCATCTGTGCAGCACCAGCAGTAGTACTTGCTGCTATTGGTGTGCTCAGCGGAAAGAAGGCCACATGTTATCCCGGATTCGAGAAGGCTCTGGCAGAAGCTGGCGCAACATATACTGGCGACCTTGTTACTGTTGACGGCAACGTTACCACAGCCGAGGGTCCTGCTGCTGCATTCCCATACGCATACGAGCTGCTCACCCAGCTTGTTGACAAGCAGACCTCAGACCAGATTGCCGAGGGCATGCGATTCAAACACCTGATGGCATAACTATGGACTATATCATTATAGTAGCTGGCGGTAAGGGATTGCGTATGGGATCGGATATCCCAAAGCAATTCCTGCCTATAGGCGGAAAGCCTGTGCTGATGCGCACGCTGGAGCGATTTCGCGAATACTCTGCTGAACTTCAGATTATATTAGTATTACCCGAAGCTCAGCAAGCATATTGGAGAGAATTATGCAAACAGTATAATTTTCCCCTCCCTTTGGAGGGGACTGGGGGAGGCTTATACCAATTGGCCAATGGCGGACAGACACGATTCCACTCTGTGCAGAACGGACTTGCAAAGGTTCCTGATGATGCACAAGGCGTGGTAGGTGTGCATGATGGTGTGCGACCATTCCCAAGCATCGAGGTAATCAAGAACTGCTACGAGACTGCCCGCACAAAAAAGGCTGTCATCCCAGTGATTCCTGTAGTAGAGACTGTTAGACATCTTGAGGGAGAGAAATCAGTTACTGTGCCACGTGGTGACTATCGCTTGGTACAGACTCCACAGACTTTCGATATTCAGCTGCTGAAGGCTGCCAATCGCCAACCATATAACGACGGATTTACTGACGATGCCTCAGTAGTAGAGTCGTATGGCTACGAGATAACACTTGTAGAAGGTAATCGCGAGAACATCAAGATTACAACCCCCTACGACTTAAAAATAGCTGAGGTTTTAATTTAGGATGGATATTCTCAACCAGGACATAAAATACCTGCCTGGGGTAGGCCCCAATCGCAAAAAGATGCTGAGCAATGAGCTTGGCATCGAAAGCTATGGCGACCTGCTTGAGTACTATCCATATAAATATGTTGACCGCTCTAAGGTCTACACAATCCACGAACTGACAGGCGACATGCCTTTTGTGCAGGTAGTGGGACAGATCCTGAGTTTCGAGACCTTTGCCATGGGGCCTCGGAAAGAACGTGTGGTGGCACACTTTACTGACGGTTCTGGCATCTGCGACCTTACTTGGTTTAATGGTGGAAAATACGCCAAGCAGAACTATAAGATAGGTGTAGAGTATCTGGTGTTTGGGAAGCCAACGGTATTCAACAATCGCATCAACTTCACCCATCCGGATTTAGATGATGCATCGAAGGTTGACCTCACATCGATGGGTCTGCAGCCCTACTACAACACTACTGAGAAGATGAAGAAGATCGGGCTCAACTCGCGAGCCATCGAGCGACTCACCAAGACGCTTATCGAGAAGCTCCCACCCCAACCCGAAACCCTCCCCGACTTCATCTACCAACCACTACATCTGGTTGATCGCGACTTTGCCTTGCGCACGGTGCACTATCCACAGAACGCCAAAGACCTGGAGCGAGCCCGCCTGCGACTTAAGTTCGAAGAGCTGTTCTATATCCAACTAAATATATTAAGGTACGCGAGAGACCAACGACGCAAATTCAGAGGTTATATATTCTCGCAAGTCGGCGAGGTATTCAACACTTTCTATAGCAAATATCTGCCATTCCCACTAACAGGAGCCCAGAAGCGCGTAATCAAGGAGATACGCAAGGACATGGGATCTGGCAGACAGATGAACCGCTTGCTGCAAGGCGATGTGGGTAGTGGAAAGACCCTTGTAGCCCTTATGTCGATGCTTATCGCCATCGATAACGGCTACCAGGCCTGCATCATGGCTCCAACAGAGATACTTGCAGAGCAACATCTGCAAACCATAATGGGATTCCTGAAGGATATGGACCTGAGAGTGGCCCTGCTTACAGGTATCGTAAAAGGCAAGCGTCGCGATGAAGTGCTTGAGGGCTTGATGGACGGCACAATCAACATTCTGGTGGGTACACATGCCGTTATCGAAGACACCGTTCAGTTTGCACGACTTGGCTTTGTAGTGGTTGACGAGCAGCACCGTTTTGGTGTGGCCCAGCGCGCCAAGCTATGGAACAAGAGCACCAACCCACCCCACGTACTGGTTATGACAGCCACCCCCATCCCACGCACATTGGCCATGACTCTTTATGGCGATCTGGATGTGAGCGTGATTGACGAACTACCTCCTGGACGAAAGCCCGTAAGAACCACCCATGTGTTCGATTCGCGAATGACATCGCTCTACGACGGAATACGAAATCAGATTCGCGAAGGACGACAAGTTTATATAGTCTTCCCACTTATCGAAGAGAGCGCAAAAAGCGACCTCAAGAACCTTGAAGACGGATTCGAGGTATTGAAAGAAGCATTCCCTGAATTCAGACTAAGCAAGGTGCATGGACGTATGAAACCTAAGGACAAAGAGGAAGAGATGCAGCGCTTTGTAAGCGGTGAGACTCAGATACTTGTGGCCACAACGGTTATCGAGGTAGGCGTGAATGTTCCTAACGCATCGGTAATGGTTATTCTCGAAGCCCAGCGCTTTGGTTTGGCCCAGTTACATCAGCTCCGCGGACGCGTTGGTCGTGGTGCCGATCAGTCGTACTGCATCCTCGTCACCCCACTCAAACTTAGCGAAGACACTCGCAAACGAATCGACATAATGTGCGACACAAACGATGGTTTCCGCATAGCCGAGGCCGACCTGAAGCTTCGTGGTCCTGGCGACCTTGAGGGTACCCAACAGAGCGGTATGGCTTTCGACCTGAAGATAGCCGATATCGCACGCGACGGACAGATTGTACAGATGGCCAGAGATGAGGCCCAGAAGATAATTGATGAAGACCCGGAATGCAAGTCGGACAAGTTCTCTATGCTTTGGAACAGACTGCGTCAGCTGCGAAAAACCAACATCAACTGGTCTGCAATTTCATGATGTTAACGCAAACAATCTTTATCCAAAAGAACCCTAAACTATGTTAACACAGACTGTTATCGTGCTCGTAAATTGAAATATTTTATTACCTTTGCAATCGGAATCTTTTTCAAAAATCAATCGAAATGAAGAAATTGTTTATATTTGCCCTTATGATTATGCTTTCTATGAGCGATATGGCTCTTGGAAAGGTAAATCCTGATCAGGCTCCTGATGAGGAAGAGGCAGAGATTGGCAATTTCGACTTCATTTACGGTCCACAGGACAATCTGAATGAGGAGTTCGAAAGAACAGAAATGCTAATGAGTGAGGCATTCTCACACCTTGGTACACGCTATCGTTCAGGAGCCAAAGGTCCAAGTGCTTTCGATTGCTCAGGTTTCACAAGCTACGTATACAAACAGATGACAGATGTATTCATCGGAGCCTCTTCAAGAGACCAGTATGCACGCAATACCCCAATCACTCGCGCTGAACTGCAGTGTGGCGACCTTGTATTCTTTACAAGCCCACGTTCAGGCAGAAATGTTGGTCATGTTGGCATCGTGGTTGATGTTGACCCCGTTACGCAGAACTTCACATTTATCCACGCTAGTACCAATAGCGGTGTGAAGATCAGCAACTCTACAGACTCAGGCTATGCTAAGCGTTATGTAGGTGCAAGAAGAATACAACTGTAAATCATATGATCAGAAAACTTGTTTTGCTTACGTTCATGACATGCTCTATGGCAGGTCATGCTCAAGAGCTTAGTATCGCAATGACAGGCGATGTGATGATGGGAACAACATTCCCCAGCACCATGCTTCCTGCCAACGATGGTAGATATCTTTTCAAGGACGCGAAAGACATTCTTACAAGAACAGACCTTACAGTAGGCAATCTTGAGGGCGCCATCTGCGATGGCGGCGAGAGCACCAAAGGCAATGGCCCCAACTCGTATTCCTTCCGCACCCCTACCAGCTATGGTCATCTGTTAAAAGAAGCCGGATTCGACTTTATGAGCATGGCCAATAATCATGCAAACGATTTTGGCATCGAGGGTATCGAGTCTACTGAGAGCGTATTAGATGCGCAAGGCATTCTATATTCTGGTATAGAAGGACGTATAGAGAGTGCCGTCATCGAGCGTAAAGGTTTGAAAATAGGTCTGTGTGCCTTTGGTCATAACAGTTATACACTCAAGCATCTTGATTTGGAAACTGTTGGGCGCATCGTTGATGATCTGGTAGCTAAATGCGATCTTGTAATCGTATCATTCCATGGCGGAGCCGAGGGGACGAACCAAGAGTCACCTGCCCAACGGCCCAGAGACATTCCTTGGCGAGAATCGTGGTTCGTTACGCCAATTGGCTCACTTCTGCGTCGATCATGGAGCCGATGTGGTTTACGGACATGGCCCACATGTGGTTCGCGGCATAGAGGTTTACAAAAACCGCTTCATCGCCTATAGTTTAGGAAATTTCTGTACACCATACAACGTTAATCTAAAAGGCATTTCCGGCTATGCTCCAATAGTGGAAATAAGCATTAACAAGGACGGTTCTTTCCTTAAAGGAAAGATACATTCCTTCCTTCAGACCAAGGGCATCGGACCCCGTACGGACAAGAAAAGAAGTGTGGCTTTGGAGATGAAACGCCTCAGCGAAACGGATCTTCCTCATAGTCAGGCTAAAATAGACTCTAACGGCAATATTGAACTGAAAAAATAAAAAATAGAGGGCAAAAGTGTTAAAAGTGAACAAAAAACACCAATATTTTCCGGATTTTCATTCATTATTAGTACCTTTGCAGCGGATTTTTTAAATTAACTCAACTAAAAAGGATACAAATTTAGAATATGAATATTACAAAAATAAAGAAATTAGCCGTTCTGGCATTTGCAGCTTTTGTAGCGGTTCCAGCAGCCGCTCAGGATCTGTTGGCCAAACAGGCACCAGTAGACCGCAGAATGAAGGCGGTCGATTCTATGGTTCTTAAACGAATCATCGCTCAGGAAGAGAAATACAATCCATCAGCCGACCTTTACGAAGACTGGAATAACGTATATGCACATCGCGAAACAACTCTCCCCGATTCATTCCGCATCGACCTGAGAGGTTTCCACATGCCTACCGACAGCCGAGTTGTTACATCAAACTTCGGATCACGTTGGGTCCGCCAGCATAAAGGTCTTGATATCAAGGTATACATTGGTGATACAATCCGTGCCGCTTTCAGTGGTAAGATCCGTATCGTAAAATATGAGCCAAAGGGATATGGTAAGTATGTAGTTATCCGCCACCACAATGGTTTGGAGACTATCTATGGCCATATGTCAAAGCACCTGGTTGTTGAGAATCAGGAGGTTAAGGCTGGTGAGCCTATCGGACTTGGTGGTAACACTGGTCGTAGCACAGGTTCTCACCTTCACTTCGAGACTCGTCTCTGTGGTGTAGCTCTGAACCCAGCTCTGATGTTCGACTTCCGTAATCAGGATGTTGTAGGCGACTTCTACAACTTCAACCGCAACAAGTATGCTTCTGAGTCTGCTCAGGCTACACGTCTGCGTGGTGTAGGTGGTGTTACTTCTAACGATAGCGATCAGGACGACGAGTTGGCAATTGCATCGCCCGCACGTACATCTTCTAATGTACATTTCCACAAGGTTAAGAAGGGTGATACCCTGCAGGCCATTGCCCGCAAGCATCACACCACAGTTGATAAGCTCTGCAAACTCAACCGAATTGGTAAGACCATCCGCTTGAGACCAGGACAAATTTTGAAATACAACTAAAAAAAATACAGAATCCCGTCACAGTTGACGGGATTTTTTGTATCTTTGCAATCAATAACCTAAAAACATTAAATAGTATGTTCGACAAGGAAAGAGGGCTTTACATTGCCCATAGCTCTAACGGAGCATTGAGTATCACTGGAAAGATGGCCAATCGCCATGGTTTGATAGCAGGAGCCACAGGTACAGGTAAGACTGTAACCCTTCAGGTTATGGCCGAGACATTCTGCCAAGCTGGTGTACCATGCTTTATGGCAGATATGAAGGGCGACCTGTCTGGAATATCGCAGGTAGGAAAGATGAGCGGTTTTATCGAGAAGCGCCTGCCCGAGTTCCAGATTGAGAATCCCGAGTTCCAGAGTTGTCCTGTACGTTTCTTCGATGTGTTTGGCGAGCAAGGTCACCCTATGCGTGCAACAATATCGCAGATGGGTCCACAGTTGCTTTCACGCCTTCTCGAACTTAACGAAACACAAGATGGTGTACTGAATATTGTATTCCGCATCGCTGATGAGCGCGGATTGCTTATCCTCGACCTGAAGGATCTGCGCGCTATGCTCGACTATGTATCGCAGCATGCCAAGGAGTATACCACAAAGTATGGAAACATATCATCCGCCTCAGTAGGTGCCATTCAGCGAGCATTACTACAACTAGAGAATCAAGGAGCTGAGAAGTTCTTTGGCGAGCCATCATTCGACATCTTCGACCTGATGCAGACCGAGGGTGACAAGGGTATTATGAACGTATTGGCAGCCGACAAGCTGATGATGCAACCCAAGCTATATTCTACATTCCTGTTGTGGTTGCTTTCAGAGCTCTACTCTACCCTTCCTGAGGTTGGCGATCTGCCATTGCCAAAGTTAGTATTCTTCTTCGACGAGGCTCACATGCTCTTCGAAGGAACATCAAAAGCCCTTCTCGATAAGATTGAGCAGGTTATACGATTAATCCGTTCTAAGGGTGTTGGTATATATTTCATCACCCAGAGCCCAACAGATATTCCAGAGAACATTCTTGGTCAGTTAGGTAATCGTGTTCAGCATGCATTAAGAGCTTACACACCAAAGGATCAGAAAGCCGTAAAGACAGCTGCCGATACATTCAGAGCCAATCCTGAGTTTAAGACTGACGAGGCAATTATGAACCTCGAAACAGGTGAGGCCTTGGTAAGCTTCCTCGATGAGAAAGGAGCACCAAACATGGTTGAGCGTGCTAAGATACTCTTCCCACTCTCACAGATTGGAGCCGTAACCGAGGGTCAGAGATTAGACATCATCAAGCAGAGTCGTATCTATGGAAAATATGACACGCCAATTGACCGCGAGAGTGCTTTCGAAGTACTGATGGCCGATGCTGAGCGCCAATTACAGGAGGCTGAGCAGCAACAGGCAGAGATAGATGTTCCAAAGCCTGAAGCCAAAGCAGAGAAGAAGAAGTCTGGTTTGATGGGCAAGGTACTAAAGGCTGTTCTTACTGCCATCACTTCTACATTTGCTGCCATCCTTGGCACTTATGTAAGCGATAAGGTTACAGGCAAGAAGACCAAGTCGCGCACATCAACCACAGGTCGCGTAGCCAAGAATGCCACGAGTGCTGCCACCCGCACCATCACCAAGGAACTCACCCGCGACATCCTCGGAAATCTTATTAAGTAATAATAAAAAAGAAATCCCCTCAGTTTTTGAGGGGATTTTCTTTTAGTATGTCATCATTGGCTCTAGACCTTTGGCCTCTTCTACCATTTTTGCGATTTCGCTAACAGCAGGAACGCGACCGCAGATGTGGAACTGAGCGTTGATCTCCTCGAGCTTGGGCTGGAGGTTCTCAGGTACACGATGACGGAACTCCTTAACGGTGTCAACACCAGCCTTTTCGAGCAACTCAGCAAACTGGGGTCCTACACCATTTACACGGAACAGATCTGCATGGTTAGTCCAGCGCAGAATCAGTTTCTCGGGTATACCAGTAGCCTCAGCCAAATCTCTACGTCCCTTAGGGGCTGCACACTTTGCAAGCAGTTCACTAACCTTGTTAATGCCTGCAGCAATCAGTTTCTCGGCGTAAACGTCGCCAACACCTTCGATGTCAATAATCTTGTAATCCATAATATAAAAGTTTTTAAGTTAATGGTGAGTAAAATTGTTGCTGCAAATATAGTTATTTTTTCCTATGGATGTTACGCTTTATACGGATTTTTATTAACTTTGCAGCAAAATTAACAAAAGATGATGGTTGCATTATATATTGTAATAGGTATAGCGGTAGGAGCTGTGGTGCTCTATCTGCTTATGGATCGCCGTATGGATGCTTTGCGCATTGCAGGTGGTAAGGCCGATATAGAGCTGAAGATGAAAACTGAACAACTGGCCGAGAAGACCAGTCGTGTTCAGCATCTTGAGACCGAGAACAGAGACCTGCATGCTAAAGCCGAATCGCAAAGCCGCGAGTTGCAGCTTCTGCATCAGCAGATGACCGAGGAGATGCAGCGTAATGAGGCGCGATTTAAGAATATGGCACAGCAGCTGCTTGAGCAGAGTGCATCCAAGCTTAAAGAGTCGAACACAGAGACCATATCAGGCATCACGCAGCCATTGAAGGATGCTATTGCCAATATGCAGAAGGCCATCAACGAAAACCAGAAGGAGTCGGCTGCCCATTCTGCCTCGTTCCGCGAGCAGATGCTGATGATGATGCAGCAGACACAACAGTTGGGCGAGAAGGCAGAGAGCCTTACCAACGTGTTGCGCCGCGACAACAAAGTCAGCGGAAACATGGGCGAGATAATACTTGGCGACCTGCTCACATCACAGGGACTCACAGAGGGAATCCACTATGAGGTCCAGGCTCGACTTCGTGATGAATTGGGTAAGCCCTTGAAGCACGACGAGACAGGTAAGGAAATGCAGCCAGATGTTATCTTGCACTATCCTCAAGGTCAGGATGCCATTATCGATTCAAAAGTCTCGCTTGTGGCATACGAGAAATATGTGAATGCAGAATCGCCAGAGGATAAGGAGCGCTTTCTGCAGGATCACATCAAGAGCGTGCGCCAGCATGTAAATGAGTTGGCTCGTAAGGACTATTCTAAGTACGTTAAGAATGGTCGCGATGTAATCGACTTTGTGATTATGTTTGTTCCTTTTGAGTCGTCGTTGCAGTTGGCTTTGGCCAATGACCCGACACTTTGGCGCGAGGCTTTCGAGAAGAAGGTTTTTGTTACAGGTGAGCAGAATCTGTTAGGTATACTTCACATGATTCATATTGCTTGGGTACAGAACCAACAGGCAGAGAATCAGGAAAAGGTGTTCGGACTTGCAGAGCAGTTGCTTGATCGTCTGGGCGATTTCGTTCAGCGTTATAATGACCTGGGTACAAAGATCGAGGCTGTACAGAAGGCTTACGACAACACCAACAACAAACTCATCAGTGGTCGTCAGAGTGTAACCCAAAAAGCCCAGGAACTCATCACCCTAGGAGCCAAGGAAAATCCCAACCGCAAAATCCCCCTCCCCGAGGTAGGCATAGAATAGGTGATAGGTGTTAGGTGTTAGGTGATAGTGGATAGTTATGATTATTCTGGTAAGCGAAAAGATATGGGAGTTTGATTTGGAGGCGGGGCTGAAGGATATTTCTGAACAGCGTCGTGAACAGGCCTTGAAGTTTAAGTTTGAACAGGGCCAAAGACTTTGTGTGCTTGCTTATCAACTGCTTAAGGAAGGCTTGCAGAAAGAGTATGGCATTACTGATAATCCTATCTTCGAATACAACGAGCATGGCAAACCCAGCATCGTTGGCCATCCTGAGATATACTTCAACCTGAGCCACTGCAAGGAGGCCGTAGTCTGCGCCATCAGCGACAAACCCATTGGCGTGGATGTTGAATCAATCCGTGAGTTCAAGGATAGTCTGGTAAACTACACTATGAACGATGAAGAAAAAGCAGAAATGGCATCATCGTCTAATCCAGCAGCCACTTTCATCCGCCTGTGGACTATGAAAGAGGCAACCTCAAAACTTATCGGTACTGGCATCACCAACGATGTAAAATCACTTATCGACACCACAAAATATAAATATACCACCGTCGAGCGACAGCGGTATACTTATACAGTTTGTTCCTTTATTTAGGCTGCAAATCAGCGTACTCTCGGACTGCATCAAAGCACGGACAATCTCTGTCGTGACTCAGGTCGCGATGCCCTACAATCACCGCCTTAGGATAATCCCTATGTAGCCTCTCAAGCAGCTTTCTCATGGCAGCCTTCTGTTCGTATGTACGAGTATCGGCTGGTTGACCACGGGCGTCGAGTCCGCCCTCATAGCATACTCCTATGGAGTACTTGTTGTGGTTCAAGCAGTGTGCGCCTACCATCCATTCCGGTCTGCCTGGCTCAATCTCTCCGTTACGACGGATCACGTAGTGGTAGCCGATGCCGAACTTATAATGTCGGTCTTTTCGGTGCCACGAGTCAATCTGAGCGGCCGAACTCTGCTGGTCGGGTGTTACTGCCGAACAGTGAATTATTACCAAAGTAATTACGCGCATGACTGTACTGCCAGTGTTGTTACAATTGTAGTAATAATTGCTGCCGTAAGTTTAAGGACCTTAGCAACCATGGTCCACTTCACTCTAATCATTCGTTTCCATTTTTATTAATAATTAATCGCCTTCGCCTGGAACGTCGCCGCTTGGCTGAGTGTTGCCACCGTTGCTGGGCTGGTTGCCACCATTTGACGAAAGCTCGCTATCTACGTTCATCGAGTTGTCGTGAGTCTCCTCGAATATCACGTCCTTAAGCAGGCTGATGGCTGTAACATACTTCTGCTTCACGGTGCCGTCGCTCTTCTTAGTCTGACCCACAACCACACGCTCGGTCTCTGGCTGGAACAGCACGCGACGGGTGGTGATGGTTGATGCGCCGCAGTCCTCGGCCTTCTCTACGCCGATACT
>Ga0256405_10003008_pt1 | contig 36310 bp, 21 predicted proteins | sample RumenRJG_02DNA_FD_189096 | JGI IMG/M metagenome (GOLD analysis project Ga0256405, IMG submission 189096) | Bovine rumen microbial communities from Lethbridge, Alberta, Canada - RJG_02 | ecosystem: Host-associated > Mammals > Digestive system > Stomach > Rumen | place: Canada: Alberta...
ATCTACTGTGAAGTAGATTTCTCCGTATTTGTTTATGATATTCTGCAGAGCTTTTGCAGCATCTTGTGCCTGCGTATAAGTTACAGAACCGCCTTTACCATTTTGAGCAGAAGGATCCCAGACTTCGCCATCGTCGCCGGCATTCATAAGCCAGCGATAAGTAATAAGTTCATCGCCCTTACTGTCTGTTTCACTGTCAACGATTTCAATTTGACGCCAACCGCCTGCCATATAAGCAAAACTGAAGGTAGATGTGTCGCTGCCTGTAGGGACATAGTTATAGCCATTATGTTGGCTCAGCCATCCTTGCTCCAATCCTTCCTTGAGTTGAAGATTCTTTTTGGGAACCTTATATTCCGTTGCCCATTTTGCTGTCCGGGGCGCTTTCATACCCATAAGATGCAGTTGGAAGTACTGGGAACCATTCAGCTTCTCTTTTAAAGCCTTCAGTGCTTCTCCGCTCTCGTCGCCGGTTATCTCATTGATATCCATGTTGATGTTGCCGCCATCGGTAAGCCCCAATTCGAGAGCTTCGCTAGAGACATTCATATTGGCTTTCAGAAAGTATACGTTCTTGTCCTTGTCATAGCCGAGCTCTTTATACGGAGGATTCTCGGCATAGAACGCAGCTGCTTTCGGATTTCCAAGGCGTTTATTAACTGCCTTATCAATCATTCGCAGATAAACATCGTCTACAGCGCCTAGATAGTAATCTCCCATTTCTGGAAGGCGGAAATTCTTTTCATCGATTACATTTTCGATACTGCTGGAAAGCTTGTTAGCTTTTATCCAGTCAAAGTTTTCGCCATTGGCGTCGAGGTTTTCGCTTTTGACTTCCTGAGTGTCTTCACTTAGCTGCTCAGTTTCTTCCTCATCAACGTTATCGAAAACTTCTTGTTCGTTCTGCACGCTTGAATCCTCCCATTTGATTTACGTTTCATTTTTTCTGCTATTTGTATATTACGTTTCGAATAAAGCCATATATAAGAGAAACCCTCCCGAAGGAGGGTGCATCTTAATTCTTTTTTGTTTTTGCTTCATCATACAGAGCGTCACTTCTACGCTGCAGAGCTTCGCCAATCTCTTTTTGGCTTACGGCATCATCAACAGGTTCATATGTCTTTTCGAAGATATCGGGTTTGCAAGGATACTGCTCACCATTTACGCCGGTGATAATCCAGTCACCGACACTGGCTTTATGGATTCCTTCCAGTGTTTCGATATACATGACCTTATCGGTCTGATAAGCTTCGATAACTACAGGTTTCTTGCGAAATTTCATTAAACATCCTCCTTATTCATGTGGCGTGAAGAACGTATCCAGTACCCAGATATAAGTACGATTGGCCAGATGATTGAGTAACTTCTCGTCAAACTTTATCCATTCTTTATGCGGGCATTTTTCGCGCACGCGTTTAACCATTGCTTCAAAATCTTCCTGTGACATACAGCGCACACTATACGGTAATTCCTTGCGCGGCTGAATCTGTTTGCCGTGGAAACGCATATATGTCGTAGACAACGTATTATCAATACTCATCGAAGTCTTGAACTGCACCAGCTTATTCAGATGAATAATCTCATAAGCAGCATTGCCATATTCGTCAGCATAAGATATTACCATTAAGGTATCCTCTGGAGGTATTCTGTCATTTGTAAAACGCGTCACGGCGAGATCGATATTTCCTTCGAATTCACCATTCACGTTGACACGATACTCCTGCAATTCTCCATAGGCTTCGCCATTAAAAAGACACACTGCATCGCAGCCAGTGAATGTCGTATATGTCTTGTGATATACGGATTTCGCATCCCGAGGGTCTTTTTCCATCTCTGTATCTGCAGGTTTTTCTACCTGAAGCGGATAAGGCTCCGTATTAAAAGACAGTTTTTCGTCAAAGTCTTCCCAATCATTCTTGGCAAACCAATCGATTTCAGGACACTTCTGAGACATATAAACACGTTTCGAAAAACAATCTTGCCAACGTTTCGGACGCACGAAGACCTCTTTCAAACACTTGAGAGAAGAACTGATGCCTTTTACTAATTCCCTGCCGGCTAACTTAAGGCTTTCTTTGCGGGTTATGTCATGAGATGTATGATAAACCATTGTTATTCTCCTACTTCTGCCAATTCGTCATTATCATCAAATTCCGGCGGATGAGCTTCCGGAAAATCTGCAGCGCTAAGCTGCGGGGTTTCTCCTTCATGCAGGGTTTTTACTTTTTCTTCCGCATCTTCATCTTTCGCAAAGGGACGGCACTTATAAAGACTGTCTTCCATGCCGGCCATTTCAGGAACATAGAATCCCAGCGGCGTAGCAATCGTTTTGAATGCATAGAATTTTTCTGCCAGTTCGCACCATTCAAGACTTGTCATGATAAAATCTCCCTCCGATTTCAATACATAAAACGTCTTCTTTGAACTTTGTTACCTGTAAAACTTATTACTCACCTGTGAATGATTTTTACAATTTGTAGAACGCCAAAAAAAATTCAATCGTTGAATTTTTTAATTGACTTAATCAATTATTTTACAAAAGAAAAAGACGCCCGAAGGCGTCTCATCAGTTGAGTGCATGCTGAATCATGCGGTTCAGTTGCAGTTGGGATATTTGATCGGATACCCCCGTGTTCATAGTCATGTTTATTGTTCCGTTCTGCGGAAGTGTCCCGCCGATAGCACCTTGTACCGCCTGTTGGGCAGCGGCTTGGCCTCTTGGGCTTTGAGCGCTTATATTTATCACATAAGACTGATTCGGCGTCCCCCGCATTACGTTGAGGTTGCTGTCAGAAAGCTGCATGGGCGGAGCCGATGGATACTGACCTGCATAAACGTTCTGTGCTTCTGCAGCCATTGTATCTGTTGGACCAGGATCTGCGCTTCCCGGAACAGAAACCATAGATTGCTGCTGAGGAGGCGGTGCTGCCGAGGCCTCGGTCGGATCGTGCAGATAGCCAGATACCATGAGGCCGCTGGCAATACCGATAAGGGCGGCAGCTTTCCCTCCTTTTGGCATGTGAATTCGGTTCATCTTGCCGATAAGTTCTTTCTTGGCCCTTTCCGCATCTTTGGACAGTGCCGCTTCAGCATTCTTAGTGACTGCTTCTGCATCCGCTCTTGCTGCTGCTTTCTGTGCTTCTGTTTCTGCTTCCTTGCGTTCGGCAGCAGTCTGCAATGCTTTCCTGTATTCGATAGTTCCCGAGATGTTGCCAGCAATTTCGACAGGTTCTTTTAAGTGCTGCTGGGCAGCTACAGCATTAATCATCGAAAGCGTCTGCTGGTTGTATGTCTCATCGTCTGCTACAGCTTTAATGACCTCGCCTGTCGTAGATGCGCTTCCTCGGGAAATCGCAACAGACAATGCATCATTCGGAACCCCAGATAAGTCAACACGGGTAGCAACGGAAGAAACTGTCCGGATGGCTTCTTTTACACGTTCTTCTCTTGCCCGCACTCTGGCTTGCTCAAGAGTAACCGCTTCGTTGCCGAAGTCGAAGTTCTTCTGTAGCTCTTCCATACTCATGTCGTTTATCTCCGACATGCCGATGAGCTTGCCCATTTCCTTGCCCATGCGGTCATCATTAAGCAAAGATTTTTCCAGAACTTGCCGCAGGTTTTCCTGAGCTTCTGCTCTTTGCTGGATATTGCCCTTGCCGCGAGCAGCGTTATAGGTCTGCTTCATGGCGTCACCGATGGTCTTCATCTTTTGGAATGTAAACTCATCGTTGGGATCGACAGCTGAGTTGTTCTTTGCTGACAGGAAGCCTTCCTGCAGACCGGTTACAACCTGCATTACGTCAGACAATTCTTTGTCGTTGTATTGGCCGGATTCCTGAATTACATGGAGAAGCCCCTGTGTGTGATAGTTCATCAAGCCAGCACCGCTCTTACCGCCAAATGCGTCCGCAGTAAGTGCTTGGCCGTGCTGTTCGATATTGTAAGCAATAGCATTGCTGAAGCGTTTTACTTCAGCATCTGATTCCATGTCGTTAAGTCCACGGTCTGCGATACTCTTCATTGCCTGGTTGAACATAGCTTTATGTTGCTCAGCCATGCTCATTTTACTAAAGGCTTCTTCTCCACCTTCTCCCATTGCTTCAACTGTGTTACGCTGCAGATCGGCATAAGTCTGCAGATAGGACATCCTTTGCTCTGGAGAGACAAGGCCAATGCGTCCTGCCATTACACCGTCTGTAGTTCCGTCAATCGTGAAATCGCCGTACTTTTTGTTGGCTTGGAACAGGTTGTCGGCTAATCCTTTTTCCGCAGACTTATGCATCTTCATTATCTGGCCCATGTAGAGCTGATAGCGGAAAGAGTCATTATAGCGGGCTTGCCCTTGTTCCGTAAAGTTTACGCTGATACGGCCGCCAGTAGATGCTTCTAGATCTTTCAAGGTATCGTAAGAAGCGGAGTCAAGGTTCATGACCTTTTTCTTACCATTGCCTAAATCTACGATAGATTCAAAATGCTGGAAGGCAGTTGTTGTAGCATCGGAGTCGTTATCTTCTTTACGGATTTCTGCGCCGAGGATTGCGTGCCAGGTAGCGTCACTTTGTTTTATCGCATCAGACAGATAGACCTGGGACGGACCGATAGAACCACGATACTGTACCGGTTCACGCAAGTAGATGGTCTCGACACCTTTTGTGCGCAGGTTAGTGTTCAGCTTATCAGAGAAGTCTTTCAAGTCATCTTCTGACATGCCCAGCTTAGCCATTGTCTTTAGCTTGCCATGGTAGATGTCTTCCATGACAGCAGCGCTTTGGAACGCGATATCGAAGTTTGCTGCAGCCTCGCCTTTTGCGTTTTCTGCAGCAAGGTCAATACCTCGATATGTCAGGCCATTCAGGAGGTTCTTTTCTTTCAGTGTGTTACCACCATAGTAAGCATGAGTGATAGAACGGATTGCATCTCCCATCCTCGCTGTAGATGCCTGCTTGATTGTGCCATGCTTATCCCGGACCATCTTATTGATGTCGTCGCGAATTTGACGAACTTGTCCTACGGCATTATTTATGATTCTTTCTCGGCCAGCTTCGTCTATGCCTTTGCTGTCCGGCGTGTTGTTGTTTATTTTGTCTGTGTAGTCTTCCAATATGTTTTGCAGTCTTCTGACATCTTCCTGATAGGGTTTCATAGACTGATCAAACATATAGTCTTCATCTGTGCCTTTGGCAAGCGGCACATATGGTAAAGCAACGTAGCGCTTACTTCCGTCTCCGTTATAAAGCATTTCGCCGGTGACGTCATTTTTCAGATCGAGAAGGATATTCTTGCCGTAAATAGACTCTTTGACTTTTCCTGCTCCGGCACCGTCCGTGACAGCATCCATAATGTTGACAACCTTGAAACCATTCTGTTCCAAGTGTTCTTTCTTAATACTGCCGTTATAAGTGTTGAAGTTCTGCGCCAAAGCTCCATAGTAAGCCTGCAGGTGGTCGCTAAGAGCGCTGTCGCCAAAGTTTTTGATGCCTCGTTTCTGGGCTTCCTGCATGATGTGATATGCAGTTTCCCGGCCGGCATTTACTGTTTTACCGTCTCGTTCAACAGTCCAGGCATCTCCTTCGATTCCTTCTGTTTGTAAGAAGTTATCAAAAGCATGGGTGAGGATTCTGCTGCGTACATTGCCTTCTTTATCTAACCGGGCTTCCATGATATGACGGTCACCCATGCGGTCATAGATGGCGTCCTGAATCTGGTCAGCTACGCCTTTTCCGATGGCTCTGTATCCGAGCTCATTGCCTTTGTCATCTTTTAAAGGCTCTGCCAGTTCTTTCAGATACTTATCAAAAAGCTCTTTTCCTTTTTCTTCCCCGAAATCTTCTATCAGGCCTTTGTGCGCCAACCCCAGGTTGGAAATTGCCTGTTTCTTGTTGCCGGATTCATCGGTCATGTACCAAGTACCGTCCATGATACGCTTCTTACCGGTTTCTTTATCGTAGGCAATATATTGGCCGCCTGTGATATTCCGCAAGGCTGCCTGATGACGGAAGTTCAGTTTCAGTGCCTTGTCTGCGCCGCGTTCTCCTGCGATACCCTTGTTGACAATATCGTGCGTCTCTGCCTGAGAATATTCATCAATAGTCTCGGATGAACGGATTGTCCTGCCGTTTACCTCAGTTTCGTGCGTTGAGTCAAACTGCATCTTGCCGTCATCATCAAGTTTAACGCCAAACTCATCATAAGCTACTTGCTGGATTTTCGAGAAGTTTATCTTTCTATCATAAGTGTCGCTATAGTTGCGATCCATCAGGAATCTGGATTTATCTTCACTAAGTTGAAGGCCAAGCCCAGGCAGGGCTCTGTTCATTACCTCAAGAGCTTTATCTGGGGTATCTTTATATTTGTCCAGGAGTTTTGCTGCGAGCTGATTAAAGCCAGTCACATCGGAATGCTTAACTGCGCCTTTCTGTTGATGACCGGAAATAATTTGGAATTTCTTGCCATCACTCATGAGCTTGTTGTCATGCAGAATCATGTCAAAGTCTTCTGTAGGACGATAACGCTCTTCTTTTGCTTTGGCTAAGAAATCCTGGGCAGAACCGAAACCTTCTCCCTGGATAATTTGACGGATGCCAGCGTCATCCAGTTTATCCAGATGTTTCTTCGCGCGTCTGCCATTGATGATAACACCCAATGTTGTGTTGGCGATATTGTCAGCACCAAAATTTTCCAGCGCTTCGATACTCAAAAGCCTGTTGCGGCCGAGGCCGAGTTTTTCTGCTACGTTGCCAATGCGACGGGACGTTTCATTTACTTCGAATCCTTTATGCTTAAGATTCTGGTCCGAATCGTTGAGTCCACCCAAACCAACCATCAAGGCGTTGGTCATGCCCTTTTCTCGAACTTCACCGAGTTTTAAGTGGTCATTGAGGTCAAAGTTCTCGATATAGAATTTTCGTGTAAACTTTTTCTGCAGAATCTGATAGGCCATTTTCTGCCTGTCATCTTCGCTGACTTTTGCAAGTTTTTCCTTTACTTCTTTTGTGTTCAGTAACTGATTGATGGACTCTTCATCTACGAGTATATTCTCGTCATTAAAGAAGCCCATCTTCATGACGCCTTCGTTTTTGGCAGTTACCGCTTTAGGCTCATCTTTAATTAAACCTTTTTTGTAACCAACGGTTTCATCTGCCAACACATAAGCGCCATTTGAGTAACGGAAAGAATAACTTCCATCAGCCATTTCGCGGATTTTGGGCGCAGCCTTCATTTGCTTCAGAAGTGTCTTTTCTTGCCCTGCAGGCGGATTTACTAAGTCGTCTACGTTTATTTTTTGTTCGGAATGATGTCGATTAAACACATAATCGAAGACGTAGCCGGACATGGAAGTGGAACCTTCATAGGTGCTAACCATTGAAAGCATCTGGAAGGAACCGTAGTCTCTGATGCGTTGGTTCTTGGCTGCCAACTGAACGATTTCATTTACGTCATGGGATTCCATAGCCACACGATTCAAACGGGCCACGGTTTCTGTCTTATGCGCCAATCCATCATTCCGCGTCATATGTGCGTTGATATCTTTATAAGTTACGGCACGGCCAAACTGGATACCGCCATGGTCTTCCATACCCTTTGCTGCACGATCTGCATTGAACTTCATGGAACGTGCCAGGGCTTCATTAGCACCACGATTCAGGTTGCCGTATTCTTCCATGACATCCGTGGTACGATAAAGCGCCATTTGTTCTTTGGCAGATTTCTTTATCTCAAAGGTTCCGTTCTTTGAAAGGTCGCGATAGTCTTCTGAGTAGCTGCGCATCGCGTTATGAATAGCCCAAAGGTTATGGTTGATAGCCATTTTGAGGTCATAGCTTAATTCGCCGCTGGTGTCAATCTCGCTGAGTATCTTTTCACCCTTCTTGATTTCGCCCGCTTCCAGCTTGTCCAAGGTATCTTTTAGCAGTTTGCCGTAGCCATCCTGGCTGAAGTCGGAGTCATGCAGATAAGGAACTTTTCCCTGACGCAGTTCGTTCAGGTGGCCAATAACATCATGATAGGAGAAGTTGAATTGATTGGCCCAGTCCATTGCATCAAGGTCCATAGCTGAAGCTGCCTTGCGCATAGTCTGATTAAAACCAGAAATATACTGTTCCAGACCATGGAGAACATCGCCCTCTTTGTCCCATTTGGCAAGTTTGTAGTGCAAGCTTCCTGCTTCACTTTTTGCTTTGCCTATGAGGGACATCATTTTAAGCTTCGTACTGCCGTCAGCCTGTTTCTTGTCAAACAAACCTATAGGCGCAAGCAAGTTTGTTGTTCCGAGTTCAGATACAAACATACCGTTCTTGAAACGGTCTTTTGGCAGATTAAGCTTTAACTGCTTTCCACCTTTAACAGCAAAGACTTCGCCGTTCGAAATTGCAAAACTGCCACCGAACTTGCGGAATTCATCTACAATGTTGTTCATTAAATCCAGCGTGTCTTTGCTGCGGATTTCGCGAATTGTTTTTATCTTCTTGATAGCCTGTTCATCATAGCCTGCTTTGCGTAATTCATCGTCCGATACTTTCTGGAACAAGGCGTCTCTCATTTGCGTGGCAGTAGCTTCATTCTTGTCTGCTTGATGCAGTTTGTCATAAGAAGGCTTGAGTTCCGGGATAGTCTGGTCAGCAACGTCCATTACGGAATTTATCTGTTCTTCAGATAAACCAAAGTTATCTACATTAGCCAGAATCTGATGATGGAACGTATCTTTCAAAATGCCAGCATAAGGATTCTTAGCCCGCTCATTCTTGGTAATCTGCATAATCTTCAAGGAAGCGTCATGCAGAGAGTCTTCCGGTGTTATCAAGTGAGATTTATAGAATTCTTCATCCGTGATAACTCCGGAGGATTTCATATATTCCTGGAGTCTTCCCAGGAGTACCTTCTTTTTGCCGTCGCTCGTGCGGTCCGGATCTTTACCCAAATAACGGGCGATGCTATTGCCGAGTCCTAAGCCCTCGCCAGATTGCCAAACAGAGAACGGCCCTTTCGTTGGATCAGCGTCCACAAAGTTAGACATATCTACATCGAAGGTGTTCTCTAGCTCAAAAGCATAACGGCCGATATTCTCAAAGCCGGCTTCTTTGCTATGCTCTCCATATAAGTCCTGGGCTGCCGTATAAGCTGCAGACATATATTGATTGTAATACTGAGCGGCAAGATTGCCTTCACTGCCAGCTCTCTTTCTTGCTCTTTCGGCGGCAGCTTTGATGAGTGTTTTGTTCTTTGCTGCATAATCCTGTAGCATGAGCTCGGAATCTTTAGTTTCTGTATAGACAACCTGCCGATTTTTTACCGGGCTGCCTTCTGTGAACTCCCTATAACCAAAGAAAGAATGGTATGTACCAAGTTTACCGTCGACATCTTTTTTAGTGACTTTCTGGCCGGAACGCAGTTTTGACTCATAAGCTTCAGAGTCAGCTTTTACGGTAGCATCGAACTGGTCTTTAAGTGCCTGTTCTTTCGCTTTGTATTCTGCTGATCCGGGCTTCAGCTCGTTGCCGATGTTTTCGGCAACATATTTCTCTTTGGCTTCTACATAACGGACAGCGGCCTCATCTTTCTTTATTTGATGAGAACGGGCCATACGGGCTGCTGATTCATTCTTCATCCGATAAGATGAGATCTTGATGACATCATCTACAGAATATTTCTTGGTGCTTGGTGTGTCACCATCATTGTATATTCTAGCTAAAGCGTCGCGCTCATATTGCGACATCTTGGAATCCGTCCACTCGCCATCTACTTTGTCGCCAGCATGAGCCATGTTATCCATGATGGCACGCTGCAGGTCTGCTTTCGAGCCGACATAAGTGATAGAGTTGGTTGCTTTAGAAGTATTGACTCCTTCTGTTACGGGATTAATCGTAACTGCATAAAGCTCACCGACATCCATGTTTGGATTAATGTCCTTGATGGCCTTTGAGTATTCCTCTGTTGTCTCAAACCTTTGTATACCGGAAATCGTATACGCCACGCCAGGCATTGCGCCAGTCTGTGTAAACAGCTCTTTGCGGCCGCCGAGATTATCTAAGCGATTTCCAGCAAATGTACGCAGACTCTTTGAGAAGTCATCCTTGACAAATCCCATCAAGCGGTATTTTCCGGGATCGACATGCTGCTTCTGGACAAATAACTGAGTACTATCGCCTTTCAGCTTGAAAGAATGCTGCGCATAGTCGCCATACTGATTAGAACGGATAAAGCTAGACTTTTCTCCATCCATAACCTTGATGATTTCATTGAAGAGTAAGCCATTGGCTTCAGAATCGGTGTTTGCCATATGTGCCGGACGATTCTCGTAGAAGTGAGGATCGATATGCGGCGTCAGAATTTCCAGCTGATTAGAGGTATGTCCACCCGCATTCATGCGTGCATGGTCTTCCGGAGTCAGGGATTTATCTAGGTCGAGCATGAGCCGCGTCATTGGTAGTGTATCTGCTTCATGTGCAAACTCCAAAGCTTTGCCGTGACCGCCTAAGAACTCATCCATTGCTTTCTGCCCACCGGCAGTTGCCATGTTGTGAGCCAGATAGTTCATCTTCGGGTCATCGAATTGGATAATATTATGGCCGGCTACGGTGTAATCACCTTTGCGAATATCATGCAGAGCACGCAGGTATTCTTTTTCCCATCCCTGCATCTGATGGCCATTGAATGTAACCAAATTAGCTCTTTGTTTCTTGCCGATTTCGTAGAGTTGTTCTGCACCGGCTTGCATGTCAGCCCAATCCATGTTGGCAATCTGTTCCGGGCCGGCAAAGCTTGAGTAACGGAATATGCCTTCTTTGTTGAGCGCTTCATCTACTCCAACAGTAGAGTTACCCATCAATGCCAGACGCTGCAGGGTAACCATTTCATCGCTGGCAATAGCTTCGCCTTTGCGATACTTTCCAATTAAGTCTTGAAAGTATTGGAACTCTTGGTCCGTAGAACCGATAATAGAGTTATAGGTTTCAAGAGTTTCGACGCCATTCTTGCCGCGTAAGTTCAGTTTCGAAAAGTTAAGTTCTGTAATGCGTTGTGCCAGCACTCCATCTTGTCCATGGAGCATGAGGGCGCGGCCGCCTGTGGTTTCAGTATCATACATGAATACCTGATAGCCCTTGTCTTTGACATTCTTGACGGCGTCTTCTATCCGGTCAAAAGTCTGGTTGGCAGCAAAGCTTGCAGCCTGATAATCCAGTGTCCCATCTCCGCGAGATGAGAAATACTGGTTAAATAATTTGTGATTGTCAAAGATGACATTGTATAAGTCTTTGCCGAACTGCTCTTCTACACGAAGAGTCTGCTCCATCATATAAGCAGAACGTGTATCTTCCTTATAGTTTCCATTAGCGTTGAATTCATCCTTCTGGAAGAAGTATGTATCGCTGGCTTTCGTAACAAAGCTCTGTATTTTGGACGAATTCAAGAGAGCCACAGTATCACCCATCTGGGCCATGGCAGCTTTTATCTCTGGCGCATGAAGTTTTTCCCAAGCAGCGATATCGTTCTGGTATAATTCATAATCAGTTGTGTCTCCTTTGTCCAGGAGAGATTCAAGAACGGCGGTCTTTGCGTTCTCATGCAGTTTCTCCTGAAACTTCTTTGCGGTAAGTGATGCTTCGCTTTCATTGAAGTGCAGAATCTTATTTGCCAATCTATGCTTCCCCTTTCGGAGTGTATACGAATCAAAGTCTTCTATTTGTTCATTACCGCTTTTCATGTTGAAAGTAACTCTAAGGTACTTTGAATGCTTTCCCTGCGTAGTTCAAAAAATTCAATCGTTGAATTTTTTAGTTAGCTTTGTCAACTATTGTATATTTATTTTTGTCCCTGCCTCTTGATTGACATTTTGACTAATGATATCATAGCCATAAAGGTTGTAGAACCTCTTTAAATATTATAAAGGGGAGGAAAGATTCATCATGCCGGGGTTAACTTATAGAAAGCCCATTAACACAACACTTTCCACTGACAATGCAGCTAAACTGAAGGAGCTAGCCAAAAACAGTGGGCGGCCGCAGACCAGAGTACTGGACCAGGCCGTAGACGAACTTTATAAGAAGGAGATTGATAAAATGGAACGTATGGAAAATGCTCCCAAGCACAAAGGTGTCGTAATCAGCATTGCCAATAACAAAGGCGGCGTCGGCAAAACCACTTCTACTGCTGCATTTGCAGATCTTTTGTCGAAGCGCGGCAAGAAAGTGCTTCTTATCGACGGTGACCCACAGGGCAATCTGTCCGGACGCTTCGGCTTCGCATCCGACGATTATCGTCCTAACTATCTCGGCGCTTTAATTAAAGACCTGAGAAATGAAAATGAAGAGCATCAGGATATTGAGCATTATATCAATCACCTTGACGAATATCCACGCATTGATATCATCATTAGTGACCTGCGCTTGGATGAAGTGTACAGCAGCCTTGGCAGCAACGCCTTGGCTTCTACTGCCTTATTCTCAAAGATTGTCCATGCTGTAAGAAATCTGGATAAATATGATTACATTCTCATCGATGCTCGCCCTGCATTGAACAACGAAATCAGCTCAGCCTTCGTTGCATCTGATTATGTAATCATTCCTATTGAGGCTGCCAGCGATTCCATTATCGGTGCTAATGCCATGATTGGTTTTATGAACCAGGCTCGTGACTTCAATCCCAACCTTGAGCTGCTTGGCGTATTCTTCAATAAAGTAGCAGACCGCACAAAGTCTTTCCATGAACTTCTCCCTCTTGCCAATGACGGCTTCAGTGAAAAGCTCTTTGAAACAAAAGTTCCTCGTGCACAGGATGTTGTTAATGCAGAAAACTTCGGCGCTCCTGTGACGGCAAAGTATCCTGACTGCAAGGCATCCAAAGCTTACTCTAAACTTATTGACGAGGTGGTGAATAGAATTGAGACCTATTAAGTTCCACAACATAAACGAAAAGCCAGATATACAACTTGGCGTCAGCAATAAGTTTAAAAACGAAGAACTGAAGAAACAAGTTCAGGAGATTCTTAATGCGCCCAATAAACCCGTCAAAGAAGAACCGATGATTGACATTACTTCTACCCTAGAAAACATTGCTGGTAAGTCTGGAGCATATGCGCGCATTCCTCGTGAAAAACTGATAGCTACGCCGGAAGAGTGGAATAAGTTCACGCCAATATCCAATGACAAAAAAGTGCTCATGGCCGAAAGCATTTATAGTAATGGCCTTCTGCAGCCTATTGTCGTTCGGGCAATCAGCGAAGATAATACTCATTTCCAAATCCTGGCCGGCAACACTCGTAATGAATTGTTCGGTATTCTATACGACCTTACCAAAGACGAAAAGTATCTGGCTATAGATGCAAAAGTATACTGGTACGGTGAACTTTCTGACGAGCAGGCAAAAGAAATTGTCACAGATACCAATTATATTCAGAGAGCTAATCTGACCGCTCGTGATCGTGTCTTCTGTATTCACAATAAGATTCAGATGCTGAAGGCTCGCAAAGAAAAAAGCATTATCGATAAGGTGGCTGTGCAGCTAGATTTAAAGCGCACTACTGTGTTCTATTGGAACAAATTGACAAATCTTATCCCAGAATTTTTTGACTTATTCCAGGCGGATGCTTTATCTTTGGTAGCTGCTAGTCGTCTCGCGTCTTTCCCTCAGGGGGTACAGAGAGAACTGTATAACATGAGAGACGCACTCACCAACGAGCTTATCTTAAAAGTTCCTGCAAAAACTAAGCCAGAAGAGATAGTGCCGCTTTTTAAGAGTCTGTTGACTGAAAAAGAAACCCCAAAAGTTTCTTACAAGCTCGATGCTACCTGGGAAGAGGGAAATAGTTTCTTTATGAAAGCTACTTCCAAACCTCCTGAAGGCACAAAGCCATTTATGATTTACATCCCAGAGAACAAGCTTAAGGTTTTTCTGAAGACATATGAAGATTTCATCGTGAAATGATATATGGCCCCGTTTATGCGGGGCTTTTTTTGTTTCACGATAAGTAGAATGTTTCACGGCTTACAACTCCTTGATATATATATGTTTATTTGATTTATGTATTGCATTAATCATTTTTCAGATGGTATAATCAAGCAAACGGAGGTGATAGCTCGTGAGCCTTGACACACAAGGGCGCGGCGGCTTTAGAAAAGGTGCCGGCAGACCAAAAAAGAAAAAGAGCGAATTACAAAAAACACATAGTATCCGAGCAACAAATAAAGACTGGAAAGAGATACAAATTGCTGCTCGCATCATAAAAGGCTGCAAAAGTGCCAGCAAGCGGCCGAGAGTATTTTTACTTGAAGAAGATGAATTTCGACAAGTGAATAAGTTCTTGATAGATGGACTTATTGACAAGCGATATGCTGAAACACCACCTTTAGAGCTTCCAGTTGCTCCAAAGCCCACGACAATAGAAATTACGAAGCCGAAGACCGTAAGTGAAGAGGAAGCCGTATCGCTGTTCCTGAAGTATTATCGAATAAACCCATACGATGCAGTATCAAGTTTAGAGAGTAAACTGGACAAGGAAGAACGGAGGAAAGCTTTGAAAGAGCAGCGCTTGAAGTATAAGAAGACCATGGACGTGTTAGAGTCACAAGCCGAAGGTGCAATGAAATCTATCGATGATATTAATGCACGGATATCCAGGATGCTGCAATTTCCAGGTTCTTTTTCACGCAAAGGACGATGAGCATTTTCGACATTTAGGTACACTTTTAAAGATTTTAGAAAAAATTTTTTTGATTTTCGACATTTAGGTCGCTGTTAGGATTTTCTATTTTCGACATTTAGGTTATCATTTTCGACATTTAAGTCAAAACAGGTTTCAGCGCGTCCTGTCAATGTATTATTCTCTTCGAGCTAATACTTATCCACAGGTTTTTAAGGAGTTATCAACAAGTTATAGTGGATAAAGCGACCTAAATGTCGAAATAGTGACCTAGATGTCGAAGATACTGTACCTAGATGTCGAAAATGATGCACCTAAAAGTCGAAAGTATACCTAGATGTCGAAAATACTCCCTGTCCCCATGCGGGGTGAGCGTTTCCCAACCCCTTCCTTGTTTGTTATCTTTATCAATTTTATTTAAACAATAGTTACGTAGTATCTATAACAAGTAAATAAAACGGCATCGAATGGGCTTTTGATTTTCGACATTTAGGTCGCCTTGCTTTTTGCTTGCCTTTATGGTAGATTTAACTTCGGAGAAAGGGAAAGGAGCCAGAAAGATGAAGGACGATATTCAACAGACAATACTGATTTCAGATTCAACGTATGCTCTAAGTGTACCTAATCGTCCAACGTCTAGCCTTGAGAACGACCTAAACGTCATGATAAGATATCAAATACAAGAGTATTATCTTTCTGGTCGTGACTGCTCAAGACCTATCACGCTTCATATTGACATCAAAGAAATGGCTAAGGAAAAAGGGGTCAATTGGCGCAGCCTTAGCCGCAATATCGATAAAGCGATTGAGACCATCAAACAGTTGCCACTCAATGAAACTGTTACATATATCAACGACGAAGGTAAACACATAGAAGATACTCTGTTCCTACTGGACCTTATACGAAACAACAAAACCGACCATGTTGTCGAAGTACAGGTGGGGCGTTCCTATACTGAGTATTTTGTAAAAAAGCTCATTGCCAACCCGGAATTGCAAACAGATCCTCATTTTTATCTAACTGCCTCTAGCCAATACTTGCTTCCTTTCACCCAATGGCTAACTGGCCGCATTGCTATCGAGAGAAAAGAGAATCCGCAAAAGTACCCTTTTGAAATCTACGTTCCCTTGAAAGAAATTCAAAAGGCCGTACCTACTAATGCAAAAATAACTCCCGGCGATTATCGAAAAAGAGTCCTAGATACCGTCATTAAAGAGATAAACACGAATGCTTATTCGCAGCTTAGAATTTTGAACCCAGACCCAAAGGAGTACACAAAGAAGGAGGGCCGTTCGATATCGGGATTTTATTTTCGAATTACGCTCAGGGAACGCACAATGATGAACAACGTGCCATTATTCATTAATGGCGATAACTCTCAGCCCTTAGGGCCAAATCTTACTCCTCCTTGGGACTACTTGGCCACAAAGTTGAGGGAGTTAGGGTTTGGTGGTTCAAACGAAAAAGCTGCATTGAGAAGAATTGAAAACCTGCAAGGAAATCCCGTTAAGGTCTGGAAGTCTCTGCTTTATACCTGGGTGCAGTTAGAAACAAAGCGAGTAAGAGGCGACCTAAATGTCGAAAATAGGGGAGGCTATTTCCAAACAGTTTATAAAAGGGGTTCACTTCCGCAGCATATAGATGTTTTGGCTCGGGAAGTTTGTTTGAAAGCTCCTTTTTATGCAGATGATACAGTTAGAGCTGCGGCGGGGATGCCAAATGCTGTTCCAACCCTGCCTAATGATGCAACACTGTGCAGCAACACACTTCAAACCGAAGAAAACAATGAACTTCTTCGGGCGTTCAAACAAAAACATGGGCATCTTCCTTTTGGAATGATGGATATAAAGTGAGTCTTCTGGGCTCACTATATATATTGTTAGTTTGTAATGTCAACTAAAAAATTCAACGATTGAATTTTTTTGCTGCATGCAGTCTCAAAAAATAACCGGACAGATTTTACTCTGTCCGGTCTTTTAGTTTCCATCTTTCATACTGCGCTCTATTCTTTTTTGTTGATCTCGGCCACTGATAAAAGTCTTAATGTCAGCTTTTACGGTAGAATAGTCTAGCGAGCTTCTGGCTGTAACATCTACGTTGACGTTCTTAAGCCCTTTTCCTGTGAGCACTCGTTTTATCTTCTGGGACACATCTCCTGCGGAGCCTCGGCGATAATTAACGACTGGGGATGCAGCTACCTGCGGATCGCGAAGGGAAGATTCATAAAAGCCAAAATCAGATAGGTTCATGCCCTCATTGGCAATCGTTCTTATCTGTACGTTTTTAAGGTCCACATCAGGAGTCCAGCCAACCCATTCCTCAGAAGGAAGATAGTGATGCCTAAAGTATTGCTTGTTCTCCTTGAGCTTATCTTTGTCTGATTTATCTTCTCGAACTCTTCCCCAGGCAAGATTCAATGCCTTACGAAGTTGTGGTGAAACATATTCAAGAATGCGCCGGCGTTTATCATTATCGCGTTCTTTAACAAACTCCATGAAATATTCACGGTCATTGGTAGGAAGTGCTGTGATAATCTGACTCCAGGAAGAATGAGTATTCAACCCCTGCATCGTAGATTCAGCAGCCTGCTTATAGATAAGAGCAGACATAGCCCACTTGCTGCCATCCATGAGTTTTGCCGGCTCTACGGAAAGTGCGTTTATCTTGGAAGTTAGTATCTTGTCGAGGATAATCTTCTCAGGGTCTTTCTGTCCCTGGTTGGACATATCCAGCTTCTCTTTCATATTTTGATACTTCTTGATTCGTGCTTCTGTAATCTGTGCTTTCTTCTCGGCTTGTGCGATGACATTCTTTATGTCTACGCCGTCGTGTTTTTCTGCCATGCGGGCAGCTTCTTCGTAAAGCCCCATATATTTCATATAGGTTAGTCTGTCGAAGTAATCTTCAACATCCCATTTCTGCTTAGTACGTTCCGGCATATATGGGCCATTATTTCCTTTAACATAGTGCATAGCCGCGCCCACTGCAGCACCGATAGCCATCGCTTTGCCTATCTTGCCTTTCGGGTTTTCCATGCGGCGAGCTATATCAAAGCCCATAACGGCGCCATAGCTCATTTCGTCCATGTAGTCATTGCCACCGGTCATGAAATGAGCGAGACCGACTGCCGTGTTGAATTTACGGTCGAACTTATTGACCAGACGGTCATCTACCAGCTTTGCCGTAGCCGCTGCAGCAAAGGACGCACGGTTCGTCAGGAAATGTGTTACCTGTATCGCATGAAAGGCATCCTTGCTTATCTTATCGCGGTTTTCCTGGAATGCTCGATAAGCAAAGTTTTCGATATAGGTCGCATAGGAACGCGTATAAATTGCACGTTCGATTGCGGGGCGAAGCATTGTGTTAAAAGGGTGTTCCCATGATTGATATGGAGTGCCGTAATCCTGCTCTGCTTTATAGCTTTCAAGAGGAGAGCGTACACGGAGATACTGGTCAGATAACCATGGAATATCAAGATGAGCTACGAATTCAGAAGTGCCTGCTATGAATTTCTGCATAGGAGACATAGTGGCAAGAATTGCAGGAGCGGTAGTGTCTCCTTTTCGTTTCTTAGCATCTCCTGCTTCAATCATCTGTTGTGCAAGGCTTTCGCCGTCAATAAAGACAGCAGCATTTGTTGAAGAAACGGAATCCTTATTTTGAACATAGCTATCATTGGCATCCGTAGCGATCGTGATATCCATACCAGGATGCAGATACTGTCCAAGGGTATCTTCCATGGACATTCCTGGGCGCGACTTGACACTTATGCCTGCAACTTTATAGATGCGGTCACCGCTTCGGAATCTGCCATAGCCGAGAACTTCAGATACAGTGACGTTTTGATAGTTAAGGCCATGGCCCAAAACTTTATAGTCATAGAAGTCATGGTGTTTACCTTGCTGCCGTACTCGATCACGAATCTCGTCCATCTCCTGGACAAGTTCAGGATCGGTTATCGTTTTTGTGGCAATCTGTTTCCACATACGATATTCAGGAGAGAACGGCGCAATATCGGCCAGTATTTTCATGCGGTCAAATGCACCGTACTCACCAAACTGGTCAGGATGCAATTTGTTTAGAGATTCATAGCCTTTGCCTGGCATACGCGCTTCGCCCATAGGTACGGCTGTATACGGATCGCCATAACGATAGCGTTCAGGCATCCAATCCGGCATGTTATTCATAAGGGGATTTACGCGCCGACCACGTTTCGAATCAGGAATGAAGCGGTGAATGATATCGGCCACATCGCCGCCGATGCCGCCAAGGTTCATATCCCAGAAACCACGAGTGTAGGAATCCATGTCGCGGGAAGTAGCGAGGAGCTTGTCGTCATAAGAACCAACTCCAAAAGCTTCCGAGCCAATGTAACCATAGATACCGCCAATCAGACGCCAGGAAGCCGTAGCATTACGAACAAAGTCGTTGCCTTTCCCTGCGTTTACTAACTGAGTTACGGTATCCGGATCCTGTAGAAGTTTCATGGCATTGGATGGTCTCATGTGAGACAGTTTTTCTGGGGAAGTAAATCCATCCTCGCCATCAACCGTGTACGGAACATCCGCCTTTTGCTGTGCTGCTCTGGCCTTGATACCCTCGTTGGCTTGACCAATTAATTGTTTAGGGTCAAAAGCTTCACTGAATTCTCCGATGCCTTTGCCGATTGCTGCGATAAGAGGATTATCACTGTGAGCAGCAACAGCAGCCTTCTCATCAAGATGTAAGTCATCTGTTCCTCGGAGCGACTGGGAATAAGTTCCAAGCTCTCCTTTGTTGTTTACGATTACGTCGCCGTTATGAACAACGGTTTCACCAGGAGCAAGAAGGGTTTCACGAATAGCATCTTTTAAGGATAAGTGGTTATATTTTCCTGCACGGAGGAGTTCTCGTGCAGCGTTCTTTCCTTGAAGCTTATTGAAACCGGCCTGGACATTCTGCCCAAAGCCGCCGATACCGTATCCGCCGCCAGCACCCGTGCCGGTTGCTCCAATTCCACCTGTTCCGCCGGTGCCGCTAGGTGCTCCATATACACCGGAAATAGCAGATGTAGAGCCATTTTTTCCGTTAACGATAATGGTGCCGACTTTTGTATCATCAGTCGGTGCGTTGTAGTTATTATAGTCGACAGGAGTGAAATCTTGGCCATTGACTAAAATATCGTTTGAATCCGTAAGATTACGTGCCCATTGCTTGATGGACAGATTGATGTTATGGATTAATGATTTTCCATCTATGCCATTACGGAATCTTCCTGCATGGAGTTCTTTTTGAGGCTTAAGAATTGCGCCAACTGTTGGATTCAGAATAACACCCCAAGGGGTGTCTTCTTCGAACATTTTACCCGAAACAGCATATGGACGGTCATCTGCATGTTCTTCTTCCAGGTGATAGGGATCCAGGAAAGCAAATATGGGAGACAACGGATTGGTAGGAGTAGGCAGCCAACTGTGCGACCATTTGTCCCAATAAGAGCTGTAAAGAGATTTATCCTTGTAGTCTGAGTTTATTCGTCTGGCAAACGTGGGAGCAAAGTACTGGATTTCGCCGCCTCGAATTTCGCCGACGCCACCAAATGTCCAGCCTCTTGCTTTGCGAACAGGAGTATATCCTTCCTGATAGTAACGCTTGCGCTGTTCGTAATTGTTGTAATCGTCGTGACCACCGATATACTGCATGATAGGGTTGATGGATTTTTCCTGATTTATCCAATCATCCATCCCCAGTATTCCGGTTGTCTTACGGATAGCTAAGTCAACGTTTGCGACACCATTAGCCATTGCGCCAATCGGAGAAGTTCCTGTAGCTGCTTGAATGGTATCATTTGCCCAATCTCCATATTCATAAGCAAGAGCAATTGGCAAGATGCGTTTCGTAAATATATTAGCAAAGGCACGCTGATTGCTCGTAAAGGAGCGACCGTCAAGACCGATACCCAAAGCTTCGTTCAAGTCATTGGATAATCGTTTCATGATGAACAGCGGAATCTGTGTTGCTGTCGTTACATTCTGCAGATTATCAGAGCCAGCCGTAAACTGAGCAAATAATCCTTTAGTGAGAGCCAGGGCTTTTTTGGAATCATTTATATTCTTGATGATATCCATTGGCACAATAGCTTTACGGGAAAATGTCCACTCATAACTATGTTGGTTCGAATAGAAACTTTCTTCCTCGTTGCCTGTGCGTTCAAAACTGCTGATTTCAGCTTGAGTTACCTCATCTGCAGTCTTGCGGTATCTCTCCTGCCATTCTTCTTCACCAGAACCAAGGTCATGGATACGCTCGGTTTTCAGTTCTATACCTTCAGGGCCAAGTTTGCTGCCGGAGATATCTTGCATGACGTGATCTCGTCCGATATAGTACTGGGCTAGTTTATTCAGTTCATCAGCATCATTCGTAGATAGTTTCTTGCTGACGTCGTCTACGAAAGCGTTGATCTTATTGTAGTCAATCTCTAGCTGCTTGTTCTTATTCTGAGTTGCACCGATAGTATAGAGAAGTTCTGCCGAGAGGTCTTTCTGGACAATCTCATCGATACCCATGTGTTCATTGACGTAGTTTGTCTCGACCAGAGAACCAAGACTGCCTTCTACAGCTATGCGCTGACGCCAGGTAAGTTGGTTTACTATCTGGCCCATATCTTCGCGATTATCGGAGTTCTTCAGGAGTCGGGACATCAGGGGCGCAAGGTAGCCGCCTTTTATACGATAGTCACCATGAGGATCCGCAATCTTGTCAAGTTTTTCATCACCGGTTTCGGTAGAGCGAAGCAGCTCTATTATCTTAAGAGCGCGTTCATTGTCTTTGCTCTTGGGAAGAGCTTCTTCCATGGCTCGCAGAATATCGCCAGTCAAAGCATAAGTGTTCGTACGGAAGATTTCATCAAGTTTATTGTAATCCTCAATCCGATGACGCATCTTACGCATCGATTCGGTCTCTTCGTCCGTAGACCAAGATGGAGTTTTCATTAACTCTTCATAGTCTACTTCTTCTTCGTAGGAAGGGTGAAGGATCCGGCGAACACGATTGCCACGGAAGTTAGGGTCTTCGTCTTTTGAGAATATAGTGCTGATATTGTGGAATCCGCTGCCATCATACTTTTCACGGTCAGTGCGGATTTGCAGCCAGTCTTTTATGAAGTTATCGGATTCCTGATACTTCTGGTTGCCAGCGAGAGCATCCATGACATCATGCTGGAAACCATGGCGGGTAGAAACCATGTTAAGCTCGATGCCTTTTTCTGCTAGCTTTTCTGTGATATTCCTGGCCGTACCGTCGGAAGCCAGTGCAAAATACTGATTGCCGCGAACAATAATGTCGCTGTCCTGTTCGCCGATAGCTCCCATATAAGCACGCCGATATCTGTCTTCATCCAGATGCGAAGCGAATATGGTATATGGACGCACCATGTTATTATGGAGTTCGCGGAACTTCAGAATTTTACCAGGTAAGGAGTTTGCAACAGCTCCATAAAACTGTTTTTTGATTTCCTGTCCTGAAGTACTGGAATAAGCTCCTTCAGCATCAATGCGCAACGTAGAGTCCACACGCATATTCAGGAGTTCTTCGAAGTCTTCTTTTGACCAGGTCTTCTTGTATTCGTGCATCATCCGTTTGATTTCATTCTGGAAAGAAGTCTGATTCTTTTTGCCAGCAATGAGGAAACGGTCATCAAATTCATTGCGCAGAGCACTGTGCCAGATTTCTTTCATGGTCATGGCGCGGCTCTTGCCCGGCAGGAATTTCTGGGCCGCTTTGTCTGCCCAGGTATTTTCAGCATATTCACCGAACGTCTTTTTCCAGCCCTTCAGAGTTCCAAGGTCCTGGTCGGCTATGTCTTTCAAGCCTTTGCGAATACGCTGTTCTTCTTTGGTGACTGCGGCGAAGAAAGCTTTGCTTTCGGATGAATTTCCGTCATAAGCAATCTTTCGCTGAAGGTTTGCAATAATCTCATTAGATTTCCTGCGCTTCCAGCCATCCATCCATCCGCGATTTTCTTGCGTACCGCGATGACGGAGCATGTTCTGCGGATCTTTTGCTACGTTGGCAATAAATGCATGAAAATTTTCGCGTTCTACTCGGGAAACCGTTTCGACAGCTTGTTGTGAAGCCCACTGGTCAAAACTGGTTTTCTCCTGTTGGATGAAGCGGTTGATTACGTTTTCCTGAGCTAACTTACGTGCTCCTTCTTCTTCCTGTGCGCGGTTACGGAGAACGCCAAACAATGTATGTGGGCCATCTGCAAGCCGTATCTTTTTTTCGTTAACACGAGCAAGAGAAACATGCTTCTGTATATCTGAGAAATAGTTACGCATTTCCTTGAAGCTCATATCTTCAAGTTCTTTGCTATAGCCATCATTCTTCAGAGCATTCATGACTTTCAGCGTGCGTTCGGTCATCTTGGAGAATGACCTGGTTCTCGTCGCCTTACGCAAAATGGCTGCCGAAGCAGCCATTCCGAGTGCGTGCATTACAGGATTGTCAATCAGCGTGCTGGCACGTTCGATATCCTTATTTGCACGGTTCATTTGTTGTTGATTGGTATCGTTGTCTGCCACTGATGAATCACTCCTGTTTTTATTCTGCCATTACCAACCTGGACGGAGAGCCGGAGCTGTAGTATCTACAGTATCCTGGGCCAAACCTTCAATACCCTGGTTGCCTAAGTCGTTATCCCAATCAATCTCTGGGCAGAGCTCCTTCATACGTTGGAGTTCTTTCATCTTATCCGGGGTGAGCTTGTTTGCCTTAGTCCCGCCCCGTATAGTGCGCTGATCAGCTGGGGGTACGTCATACTCATCTTCTTGTTGTACCTGATAGGAGGCTTCTTGGCCTTGAGATACTTGTTGAGTGTCTGCTTGTTGTTTTGGTGCTTCATCAAATGCTCCTTCCGGGTCTTTGAATTGCAGTCCATGCATGTTCGTTAGTTTCCATTCTGCGCGAGAAAGATACTTCATCGTTTTTTCGACATCCCATTTTTCGATGGTTTCGATATCATATTGCGGAAATGCTTCATTAATGATACAGGTTATCTGATTATCCATGTTATACATTTCCGAACGATAATAGGAGAGGACCGCTTTCCTTGATTCCTGGCTATCCAGATAAGAATTCTTTAGAATAGCTTTGGCAAGTTCGGTCGGTATTCCCGCATCGCAATTTTCCCAGTCATAGTTTTCAGGCCAAACAACGCAAGTTTCACAAAGGAGTTCTTCCTTATCAAAGTCGTTGAAGTCTTCACTTGTGCTAAGGTCGTGATACTCCTTACGACCCAATGCACGATAGAAAAATGCAGTTTCTCCAATCTGGAGCATAAACAGATTACGATATTGCTCTTTAAACTTCAGATAGAGTTCCGTAAGGTCAACTTGTGGAGTATAGTTTTTCTCCGGCTCCGTATCAATAATCATACGGGCTCACCTCTTACAGCTGTTCCGTATCTGTGAGATCGAAACCAGAACGAGTCATGATCTCGTCTGCAATAGAAGTGGAGAAACCTGCAAGTCCTTCAATGTACTGGTCAATATCTGCTGGGGCAAGTACACAGGAACGGACAATATTGTCCTGGCGCGCAAAAATGCGGGCCTGCCCCTGTTCCTCGTAGTCTTTAGTCATCATCTTGACATATTCCTTGCGGCGGAGTTTGTGCCAGATAACATCAATGTTGCCGATATGGGTGCGGTAGATGTCGCCGAACTCTTTTTTCCAGTCAGCAATCTGAGCTTCCGTTACTACTTCTTTCATTTGTTCTTTCTTTTTGGTTGCCATTATATATATCCCTCCAAATTGTATTTACTGGCTTATTGCCTTCAATCTGTATATTACGTTTTGTAATTGCTTACATTCAGGATTTTGCAGTCTGCTCGTTTTTGTGTCTTTGCTTTCTGTTCAGTACTTTAGCCATCGACGCCATCTGCCGAAGTTTTGATATCCCTTGCATAAAAGGTGTACCGTTCCATGATGTTCGGTGGAGTTCCTGTTGCGGCTCCATCCAGAATCATCTGACAGGAGCCGAGAACAACACCTTCAAGCACGATATGCACAGGATTGCCTACAGCAGTTTTCTGCCCAAAGATAATGTCAATGTCGAATGTATCTGGCCATTTCGGATAATGTTTCGAGCCAGTCGTTTCGCCATACAAGCTTTTATTGATAGCCGGTGTTTCTTTACCATCGAGCGTTGGAACATTGTAGCTTTTCATGTTTGTGATGCTATTGTCAAGCTCCTTGCCGGCTGCCTGCAGTATCTGATACAAGTATTTAGGCGTAGTGAAGTTGATGTCAAAGGAACCGGCGATAATACGATTCCCGCGCGCCATTTCGTCATAAGTATAGGAGTTATAGCCAAACAAAGGCATATTGTTTTGCTGAACCTGCCAGTCGATATGGGCGACATCTTCTACGAACTGATTGCCAAAATAGATTTCGGCGTCAAGGACTGAGAAGTACCTTTTAAAATAATAGGAAGACGCTTCTATGCCATCGGCAGTTTTCTGGTGACCAACATCTGCCGAGAGGTCAGTCCATTGCGGCCGATTGTTTTGTCTCATTGGGTTAAGCACGGTCTACAGACACCTCCAGATTCCAGGTTTTATAGTGACTGGTAAGCGAATTAAACAAAAGGAAGCCGGAAACACGGAAATCCTTTTCGCTGACGGCATAGACGAAATACATGCCATAGTCATTCATGAGCACATCTATTGCGCCAAGTCCAGAGTGGTAGTAGGAGTATTGTATGCTGTCCGTCTTTTGCGGAACAAAGCCAACGACAAGAACATATTCCTCTTTCTGTGGCTGGAAGGAAAAACGGCGCTCACCGGCATGCAGGATGCAGCTTCTTGACTCAAAGAACTCCTGATTGTAATTCAAGTGCGAGAACTTATTCTGCAGCACCAGATAGACAGAGTCATCTGTACCGAACAGCATGTCGTATCTAACTATCTTGCCAATCATGTAATCAGAGATATTGTCGATATTCAGAGTTTCGTCTTCTTCGGCTGTCGAAACAATGTCATTAAAAGTTGTCATGACTTCCGGCTGCAGTTCCTGAAATAATGCCCGCAAACGTTTGAAGTAAGTGATGAGTTCCAGGCGATTTCGTTTCCTCTTATAATCATAGAGAGATATGTTTCTCTTATAGCGTTCTGCACGATTTAGAATTTGACCATCTTTTGTCGCGATAAAGAAAAGTTGATCATCAGTAGAACTGTTTTCTCGGGGATTTACATCTTCATGTTGATGCTTGATTTCGCGCAGAGCATCGAAGTCATTTTCCATTAGGAAGTCTGCGTCACGGTTGACGATATACAACGGCTGCTTGAACATGTCTATCATAGGGAAGCGTGGCATATAGACATCAAGAGTGCCATTTATCTCCTGACCATCTTCCAGAATCCCCTCCGGGCCACCAAACATAAGGCGAGGAAATACTGTGTCTGCGGAAGTTACATGGTATTCTTCTGCGTACATCTTGCGCTCTTCTGGAGAAAGGGTAGCTACATCGACAGCACCGATCTCTTCATCATCTTCAACAATGTCTTTATATGCCTGTTCACTTTCTGCGAGCTTTTCCCAGATGATATTCATAGAGTCATTATCCATCTGGTAGTGATGGAGTTCGCCTACCATGTCGGAATCCTGAAATAGATAGATAACATAAGCCTGGCTTTCATCAAAGCAAATGCGAACACTGTTGTCTTCATCCATATGAATCTTCTTGAAGAACATTTTCTTTCCATCGCTTATCTTATATATATGTACTTCCGTTACCATTTCATGGCAGGTAAGTACGGGCATTGGCTCATAAGTAAGTGTCGCACTGCCGAAACTGTTTTTATTCATAGAAGAAAGGAGCCGGTTCTCGTATCTTTCAATGATAGGACAAAGTTTAATATAAGGGCTTCGATCCTGGTCGAGTAATTCTTTTTTTTCTTTTTTTATTTTTTCGAACTGATCGGCCAAAATGAAGAGAGTAGGTTTATCCTGCTCATGAAGTATCGTAAACTCCAAGTCTTCAATAAATTTTTGGTTGACAGGCGTCTGAGGAAGATCTTTCATATAGGTCTTGTACTGTTTTACGCGTTCCGGTGCAAAGTTTTCCTGGAAGAAAAGACGCATGCCGCCTGATGCTTCGTTATCTGGTCCTTTGGAATAAAAAACGTAGTCGCCTTTATGAATACCTTCAAGAATGAATGGGTTGGAGGTCGCTTCTTTGACCTTCAGATTCTCTGGATTCTCGCGTTCGTACCAGCATATCTGATTGAATCCTTTTTCGAAATCATTGATATATATCTTTAAATGAGTGTCATATTGATGCATAAATAAAAACGGCTGTATCATAGCAATACTGCACCTCCTTTTCTTTGTTGATCTTGAGCTGCTTTATAAAGTTCCTGGTATTTATTCTTTATGACCTTCTTACCTTCGTCGCACTGCTTCTTTGTACGTTTATTCGTTTCGTAAAGCTCATCCCACATGTCACAGTTATTTTTCTTCCAGGTATCCAGATTAGTAAAGAATTCCGTGATATCCGGATACTCCGAAAGAATTGGCGGGTCCACTTGTACGGAATCCTGGAGTGAATATCGATCCGGTTTTGTTTCTGTCTCTTTTCCTGTTAGTATGGTTTTCGCCAGTTCAATTTTTGCTTTGTTGTCCTCATTCGTCATTATTTTCTTAACAGACAGAAACTGCTTATTGTCATTCTTTTTTGATCTCGACTTCCATACGGGAGACAGATAATCAATGTCTTGAGCGAAGAATTGGTAAGTGTTTTCAACATAGAGGTCATTGATACTCATAACCTGGCCTTCGTTAACAAAGGTTACACCATAAAGCGAGAGCTTGGCCGCCTTGCCATATTCATTAGATGCGCTGATGGTTATATTGATGGGTGGCAGCTCATCTGCGAGGTAGTTGCTGTAGATTCCCGCTTTCTGATTGTACTCAGCCATAACTTCTTTCATCCAGTGACGATTGAAGACGATCAGAACAATAGAACCTGCGATCGTCCTAGGTCCGAACACGTAAGTGCGGGCATTCATGTTGCCAATATTGCGTACAGGCGTCTTTTCATTGTGAACAGAATAAGAAATCGTTTGAAACTGGCCGATAATGCGCGTTATGCTGACACCTTTTGCTTCATCTACGGGGACTTCTACAGTAACGACCATGTCTTCACCTGAGAAAGTGGTATAGGTATTAGCATAAGCCGAAGCTACAGAAAGTTTTGATGTTTCTTTTGGCCTTGGAGTTGAGGATTGGCTTGGATTATCAGGGTACTTCTTCTGGTCGATATTTTTATTTCTTGCGTTACCGTTGCTATCAAGAGTTATTGGCTTTCCCCGGTTTTTGGAGTACGTATCATGTCCTTTTCCTGCATTCCGAACCTGAAACAGAGTTTTTAGTTGAGCTCTATGTTTAGCAGCTACTACAGTTTTATCATCGTCAGGCTTTATCTTGTTGTAGTCCGGAATATCAATGCCCTGAATGTTTCCATTTTCATCAACATCGTAATCATGGGGATCAGGATCTGGGCCGGCCGGCTCTTTTTTCGGTTTCTTTTCATCTTTCTGTGGGTCATCGTGGTCTGCCCCGGTCTTGTCAGGCAATGACTGTGAGGAAGGAGGTGCATCCGGCACATCTGCATGTTTTTCGGGGTCAGATTTTGTTTTTTTCTGATAATAGAACTTAACAGCTTTTTGCTGATTGATATAATAGTAATAGTCGTCTATAAAACTTTGTATTTTTTTCGCAGGGACACCTGCTTTTTCCAAAGCGGCAGCCATCTCGTTGTCGCCGTATGTTTTGTCTGGAGCAACGGATAAGGTTTTTTCATTATTCAAAAAAGCCTTGTCTATATCAATCCGAGAGAGTAGGTGATTGGTGATGCCAATTTCATATGGATTCGTTTGCACCTTTTTATACTCTTTAAGCTTCTTTTCGAATTCTTCTATATAGCCCCGAGAGGTTTTTGCGAACTTTTCCTCGTTAGCAGAATATGCTTCTGTCAGTTCCTTTGGCGTCATCCTTTCATACTTTTCGTATTTTCCCGCCATATATCGCTTCTCCTTTCTGGAGTTTTTACACATAAAAAATAGGAAGACGAAGTTGCCTTCAATCTTCCTATTACTTTATTTACAGAACGTAAATCACGCTTTGAAGTTGTCGAGGTTACCGCGAGCGCCGCCTTTGGTTTTTGCACCATTGACAACAGGACGCATGTACTCAACACGACGAGCAACGAACGTACAAGCTTTCTCACTCGTTACATTATCGATGCTGAAGCCCGTACCTTCATTCAGGATCTCAACGCCGTAGATAACGATAGTTGCCTTCTGTCCATATTCGTTTGCGAACGAAATGGTGATATCAAAAGGCGGAAGCTCATCGTCATACTGCGGATCGGCAGCACCGGCTACCTTGCTTGTAATAGCAGCAGCAGTTTCTGCGCTGGTTCTGCCGTTTACATCTTCCAGAGCCATGCCGGACATCTGAGAATCCCACTGGTCGATGGACATAACCTGAGCAGACAGGTTCGTGTTGCCATTCGTACCAATGCGTTCAAAGGTCTGTTCCTGAAGAACGTACTCCTTCAGACAAGCCAGCAAAGCGTCTCTATCGAAGAGAGTGAATACCAGAGTACCTGCAATACCGCGCTTGCCGCGAGAGAAGGAACGCGGTTCTGCCGAACCCATCGTATAGCAATTTGGACTATGCCTTTACTTCTGAAAATGTTCAGAAGCGTCCTGCATATTGGCAATGCGAACTTTTGGCGGAATATAAAGATTATAGTATTTCCGCCGCCCCTTGTTATGAAATACAGGGACAGTGTTGTATGATAACAGATTTTGCACTCTTTTACACCATGGAAGCGTACTAAGGTGGGGGAGAGCGAACTCTATATGATCAGCATGTTTGGCGGCTTTTGCGGCCCACAATAGCTCATCATCGCAAGAATCAAAGCTCTGATTATTCAAGACGTCCGTGAGGTATTTTTGCCTTTTTTTGGCGAGGCAGCACTCTTCAGTATCACCGTGATATAGCCAATATGCAATCAATCTCGCGATGTTACCTTCCCACAAAACTTCCCAAACATTATTTTGTGAAACCCAACGAGCTACTTTCTTGTCTAAACACAGAGCAGAAGTAATCGTATCCCCGACCCATTGCGTAATTTCTTGAACTTCGTCAATAAAGCCTATTCTAAAACTGTCGCGACCATTTCTGTGTCTGGTCGACAACGTACCGTCTCCATCAAATAAACCTCTGATAAAATGACGTTCGTAACCTTTTATAGCTTCGACAGGAACTCGCTCCTTGATATCATTGTAATCTTCTATGATATCTCGTCGGTCAAACACTTCTAATTTTGCCTGCGGAGATGTATACTCTGGATACTCATGTATTTTCGCTCGCGTTCCAAGGATCTTTTTTACTTTCGCAAGAATTTCCTTATCAGAATACTTACAGATAAAAACAAGGTGAGTTTCATCGCCTTTTCCGCGTCGCTTGGGCCTTACAATACTTCCGTCGGACAACAGATAACCTAGCAGCCATGCAAAATCTTTATTCACTTGTATTCGCTCCTTTATTTCCGCATAACGGAATGGAAAAATTGCCAGGGCCATTACGGCCGAGTCTCTACGGGATTTGGTATCTTTTATCATATTAGCACTTTAATAATCAAAAAGTCAATACCAATCTTACCCTCGGCGTTGGGTTCTTTGCTTATGGGTGTCAGCAAAGCCGTTCACCGATTTGAGCAGGATTTTACACCGACCTATACCTTTTCAGTTAATCGGTGCCTTTTCCCTTTGAACGTGATAGGTAATGGCCTGCAGTTCGCCAATAGTTGTATTGCCGAAAGTGCAGACTATGTCACAACCACTAAAGGACGTATAAGTCTTAGTGTAATCGGACGCAACAGTAGTTGCCATTAAACATTCAACTCCTTTTTATGAATAAAGGGGTGGGCGAGGCACCTGCCACGCCTTTCCCTTATTTGAACTTTGATTAGTTGCTCAGGCTGTCCTTAACGGAAATCGTGTTGCGGACTTCACGAATCTCGTATACTGGAACGATTGAGTAGTTAATCTGAATGTAGGAGAACTTCATGACCTTCGGATCGGAGACCAGGTTGAACTCATATTGTTCAATCAACGTACCAACAATCTTGTCCAGACGGGACTTGATAGCCGTGTGCAATGCATCGCGGTTTGCAATGCAGTTCTGCTTACCGATGTATGGTTCAGCAGCTGCACGGATAAGTTCCTCAACAGCACCGATTACGCGAGATGCAGCCAGGCGGCGGAATACGGACTCAATCGGAGCCATGGTTACGCCATCGGTTACCGTAATGCCCTTCGTAAAGGATTCACGCAGGGTAACGATACCCTTGCTGGTCAGTTTACCGAGCTGATACTGCGTCAGATTGAACGGAATCTCAGGGATTGCAATCGGCTGAGCCGTGGAGCTCTGGTCGAGAGGCAGCTGGGAAACCATGCCGGCATAACCTGCGGCACCATTGGATACGTAAGAATAGCCATCCGTGGTGATCGGCGTATCATACTGCATGAACGTTACGGACAGGTTCTTGCCAATCGGATACGGAGCGCCGGAGTTCGGATCGATCATGTTGCGGCCAAGAGCGTTTTTAGCGTAAAGGTCGTAATCTACCTCAGAGAGGGAGGCCACCTTCTTGCTAATCGTTGCGATATCCGTGGAAGGCAGACGATGCTGACCGATAAAGCCCCAAGTCGGGCAGGTCTTCAGCTCGGTATAAGTGCAGTGCTGTGCCAGCTGACGAGCGAAGTTATCCGTGGTCTTGTATGGGATATACAGGCCATAGTTATAACCACGCGTACGATCTTTCGGCATATAAGTAACAGCTTTGAGCTGCGCCTCGGAAACAATACCTGCGTCCTCGCCTTCAGCCAGGATGAAGTCATCCTTCTGAACAGAACCTTCCTGCGTCATAACCGTAGAGAACAGGCTGCCGAAAACGTCGTGTGCGTTCAAGGCGTCTTTCAGCTCTTCCAACGTCATGTTGTCGAAAGTAGCGGATTCAACAATTACCTGGTTCGGATGGAAATACAGGTCTTCGGCGTAGATAACCGGTACGGTCTGGTCTTCAGAGCACATACCAGCCAAGTCACCTTCCGGCTGCAGAGCATCGCCTTTAATTGCATACACAAAAATGTTGTTTGCACTGGAACCGAGAACAAAGCTCTTATCAGCAAACTTGCCACCTTTAACAGCAGTGTCTGCTTCAAACAGGCCGTCAGCACCTGCAACCATGAGTTTGTATTCCGTAGCGGCTTCCTTATGCTCAGGAACAGCAGCCTGGGTTACATTACCCTGCTCGTCCTTTACCTCAGGAACAGCAGGAACAACCGTTACGATATCTTCAACCTTGATGAAGCGCGTGCCAGCCGGAACTTTATAGTCCGTTATACCAGAAGCAACGTTTACAAGTTTGAACTTGCCACCGTCAGCTTTCTCGAAGAACTTCGTACCAGCCTTGACCGTGTGGTTGTGCAGGTCAAAAGCGGTTTCACCGTCAGCTTCCTTATCAGGAACCTGCATGACAACTTCGTAAACATTGTCTTTGTAGATTTCACCGAGGTGGGCAAACTTGGTCTCATCAGCCATTTCGAAGTGGAACTCGAAAGCCTTTGCATCTTCTTTATTGTCTTCGTCGATATTGGAAGCAATTTCGAGGAAGTCATTGAATGCTTTTACGGATTCAGCAGACGTTACCTTAAACTCATCAGCACGAGGCAGTTTACCTTTCGTGGAATCATCTGCACCGGCGCAAACGATGGCGCGATACTTAACCTTTGCATCCTGCAGTACGGAGTAGAGACCTTCCGGAATCTGTACCGTGTGATGCTTGGAATCAAGCGGAGTTTCCTTAACGCGTGGGCGAAGCTCCTTACCAGTTTTGCTGATACGTTTCTCAGCCATTGCCGTGGTAGCGAAGCCACAACCGAGACGTTCATACAGAGCAAAGCCGGAAAGATCAGCCTCATCGTAGTTTTCCGTATTCTTTACGAAAGCCATGTCAGGCACTTCGAGAGTGCGCAGCCAATCCCACATATGGGACTGTTCAGTCTCGTTGTCGATACGGGTGTTTACAACTACGCCAGCAGGAGCAAGGGCTTCTTTCAGAGCGGAGCCGGAACCGTAAATCGGCAGAGGCTGGGTTACATCGGAGTTCAGAACCAGCGTGCGGAAGCTGAGGTCCTTGAACTTGTCATAAGGAGCGTTGGAAACCAGGACACCGTCCTTAAGTTCTTTTGCGACGAGCTTAAAGTCTACCTTCGTCTCTTCGGCTCCTTTATTGGCATCACGGCCAATGAAGTATACGCCCGGGAACAGTACGCCGATAGGCAGCTTGCGAGCTTCATCGGATTCAGTTACGTTCTTGCCGTCCTTATCGACGACAGAGAGCGTCAGAACGTTGTTGTAAGCGTTCTTGTTAACGAGAGCAATCAGGTCAGACAGACGGGAGTTGCGGGTCAGGCCGTAATCCTGGTTAACACGAAGCTTGATCGTGATAACGGAATCATCTGAAACGGAAAGCCCTGCACGCTTCTCGTTGATAGTTGCGCGGTCAGCCGGCTTATAGATATAAACCGTTTCATCGCCCAGCGTGTTGTCGAAGCGGAAGTAGCAGTCTTTGCCTTCGTTGGTCGGGAATCGGGATGCTACACGGAAGCTGAGGCCGTTACGATTTACACGCAGATTGAAATCTTTGTGCAGGTCCTTACCGCCGATACGGCAAGCATAGATAGTACGGCAGCCGCGATCCCAAGCATCGTTGATGCCGGCAACCAGAGACGTCTCAATCTGACGTTCGCTGTCGTATACCTTCCCGAACATGTAGCTGGCATGCTCTTTGCTGTAGATGGGAACTACTTTCTCAGAGGGGCCGTTGAAAGCAGTACCGACAACTACAACGGAATCCGTGGTGCCAAACAGAGAAGTATCATAACCATAGGAAAGGTCAGATTCTACCTGGTTGTAGACACCAGGAAGGTCAAAATCGTTGTCGAAAATGCCCATTAAATGTTTTCCTCCTTAAGATTTGGATTCTTAGTCAGTGATGATTCCCTCAATCTCTGACTCGTCGAATACGGCATGGAGCTTTTCAACCTCTACATAGTACTGGAGACTTCGTACAGATAGAAATTGACGGAATGGATCTAAGCCCCGGTCAGTCATTTGTTGCTTAAAAAGAACTTCAGCGACGCCGTTTTCTTTCAAGTAAGAGGTGTAGTTGAAAATCAACTCTTCAAAAACTTTCATTACCTCGTCGGCAGATTTATAATCACTGGACATGATGTTGAATTGGACAATACACTCAAACTTTTGTCCGAAAATTCTGCCTTGACGGATATGCTCCTTATCTATGTGATGTTCCAGGATTTCCTGGCGTTCTCTTGGCTTCAGCTCTTTCTTGGGGACACGGGAAATGACATCGTAATAGATGTGCGGTTCATTAAGCGGAATTGTTAGGTCCGCCTTTGGCCGATCGCCTTCATCTGGAGAGAAGACAGCTTTCTGTTTCTTCATGCCTTTTGATACGAGCTTAGCAATCATATTTATAAAATCAGTCAGATCTGCAGACTTCCTTGCTTGCAGACGCTGGTTGTTTTCCGGATTAGACTCTTCCAGGACGTGGTAGTTCCTTCTGCTTCTTTCACTCAGCAGGCTTTCAAGGTCGTCCACACGAAACTTTTTATCTGCCATTAAGACACCTCGATACTTTTGTCTACACGACACTTTTCAAATGAATTATTCGGCCAGACATCAAAAGAAGTCTCGATACTGACAGTCGTTGTGCCTTCTATACGGTATGGCTGAACGGCAATGATGTTGAAATCATAGATGAGGTCGCCTTTCAGTCCCTGCAGATAGGCCTGCAGCTTTTTTCGAATACTCATAGGAATATGTGCGTTGTAGTTAATGCCTACATATTCCGAGAAATCTAAAGCCCGCTTGATTGCTTTTACGATGCGGCTAATGGTTACGACTTTCAGGATTGAGCTGCTTTTATAGTTCAAGAGGTTTTCAACAGTTGTTTCCCGGATGGCATGATTCATGAAGTATGCATAATTGTGGATGTCTTCATAGGCATCCATCTCGAATATGGCCGGCCCAAAATCTGCTGTTGGGTATTCTCCGATAGGGGAGGCGCTTAATGCGGCAGCCAAAGCAACATTTGCCATCTTGTGCCGTTCCAGATTGTTTAACACAAAAACTATGTTTTCGGGATTGACCTCTGTCCCCATAGAAGAGTAGAAATCCTCGGACAGCTGGTTCATTTCTTCCAAATAAGCATCCAGATCTTCATATAAAGAGGCGTGCTTATCTGTGGCAATGAAAACAGATTCATTGAGATAGCTAATCTTCTCCATGATATATTCCAGGTAGGAAATGCGACGATTGCGTATCGTATCATCATAATGATTAGAAAGATACAAGCTTGTTGGCGCGATATAAGCAAAATCGTTTTGAGCCAAAGTATCTATTATGTCAAGATACTGATAGTCATGACGAATATTCAGTAGGAAGACATATGGTGCGCCCAAGCTCTTTGCCAATCTGTATGCCTGCGTTAACTCGGAGTTTTTTCCAAACTCGCGTTCCACTTCTGTCTGACTGTTGGCGTAAACAATTTCTTTTAAGTGGCTATTGGAATCTGCCGGTCCAATGACGAGAATATCCCGATTCTTTTCAACCTGAATGTTACTCATAACCAGCACCTCGCAATGTCTCATGGAATATATCCATAAACTTGTCGACATTGTTCTTGAGAGGAGCGCCTACTATTTTGTAGTAAACCGGTTTGGATTCGTTGGAATGCTCGGAGAAGTAATGCTGAACCACAAATGCCTCATTGCCGTCGACTACAATGTCGCCTTCTTCGCATTTGATATCTGTAAGTGTATAAAAGACCGGTACTACGTTGACTTCCCGCGAACCAAGGCCGTTTCCGCTTATCATGGCAGTATCATTCTGGTGGGCGGCGTTAGAGCGCACAATCTTTACCTGATGCCCGGTGCCCAAACATTTTGGACAACCGGGGACAGGCTGCTTTGTGTGAAAATCCACGCAGGAACAATCCACATCTTTCTTTGCCAATATAAACCACATAGGATAGGAGAACTTCTTGATAACCGACACAATCTTTGTGTCCATTGGCTGCACAATAAGAACCTCCTTTTATTAGCTGAACTGCGTTGCAGAACGTGACATATCGTTGAGGATAGTGTCGATAGTAATCTGGGATACATCCGAGTTTTCGGAAGCCTTGAGACCAACACGGGTAACTTGCGGCTTGACGCGTCCCTCGTTGTAGTAACCACGGATTGCATCCGTCCACATTTTGAGTGCATCCTGCAGAGCTTTGATAAGGCCCCTGAAAGCAGTACTATTCGTAGGATCCTGCACCTCGGCATCTCCCAAAGTGTAGGAGCCGCCCCCCGAAGTCGTCTTCGTCATGTAGCTGTTCAGCAAGCAATCAAGTGTTGCTTTGGTCCGTACGAACTGCTCAACTGCGAAGGGAACAGTCTTGTCCGTCTTCTTCACAGCAGTGCCGCCCGCTACAAAGTCTGCATATTTGGATGCATCTCGAATATAAGAAATCATCACGCTGTCCGGAATCTC
>Ga0256405_10003009_pt1 | contig 36305 bp, 30 predicted proteins | sample RumenRJG_02DNA_FD_189096 | JGI IMG/M metagenome (GOLD analysis project Ga0256405, IMG submission 189096) | Bovine rumen microbial communities from Lethbridge, Alberta, Canada - RJG_02 | ecosystem: Host-associated > Mammals > Digestive system > Stomach > Rumen | place: Canada: Alberta...
CAGGAATCTGGCATATAGCACCAGCCCTCGCGAAGCGAATTCCAATGGGCTGGTGTTCCCAGAAGCGCAAAGCGCGAAGCGGTCCGATATCGACTTTTGACACTCACATCATTATATGCAGGCCTTTTATTTAGAGCCTGGTATATGCATATTGATGCGATGAAATGAGACTCAGGTCTAATGCTTAGATATCCTTTGTCTCAAGGCAGTCCTGGCCTGCCTTATATTAAAAAGTTATCCTATAGTTATTTAACCTATGGTTATATTACCCTCAGGCTTACGGCCGTTTACAGCATAATTATCCTTGGTGGTGGCAAATATAACAGTGAGACCACCAACGCGGCCCAGAAACATTAGCACGATAATTATGAGTTGTGATAATGCCGACAGTTTTGTGGTTATGCCCATGGTGAGACCTACTGTTCCGATGGCTGATGCACTCTCAAAGAGGCACTCCCGGAGAGGCAGGTCATCGATGGATGAGATACATACAGCTGCTCCCAGAAACAATACCACATACATCATAAAGATGGAGAGGGCAGTCCTGATGGTCTTTTCAGAGATACGTCTGCCGGATATAACGACATCGTTTGATCTGAAAAAGATGGAGTGAGCAGATGCCAGGATTACTGCGAGAGTAGTGACCTTAAAACCACCCGCTGTTGATCCTGAGGCACCACCTGTAAGCATGAGCACTATAGTCAGCAATATATTTTTATCGGAAAAACTACCGTAATCTGTTGTGTTAAATCCCGCAGTTCTAGGTGTTATACTCTGGAACATTGAGGCGAGGACACGCTCCTTGAAAGGCATCGTCCTGTACTCTGTCATGTAAAATATCAGAGCAGGTATCAGGATGAGAGCAAGGGTCAACTCGAGGATTGCCTTGGTCTGCATTGAGTAGGTCCTGAAAGTGAGCTTGTGTGTATAAATATCATTCCAGGTAAAAAATCCGATACCACCTATTACAATGAGTGACATTATAGTTATGTTGATTAGTGGGTCATCAACATAGGCAGTAAGAGATGAGTATGGTACATCCATACCCATGAGATCAAATCCAGCGTTGCAGAATGCTGATATAGAGTGGAATATTGCGTACCAGAAGCCCTTGATGGATCCAAAATCCCGTATCATAACTGGCATCATGAGGTATGCTCCCAGGAACTCAAACAAAAGCATGCCCTTTACTATAAATCCTGCCATCTTTACGATACCGCCTATGCTAGGGGCGGAGATGGACTCCTGCATGATACTGCGCTGGCGGAGGCCTATCTTTTTGCCGGAAAGTGCAAAAAGTATGATAGCCACGGTAACGATACCCATGCCTCCTATCTGTATGAGTGTAAGTATTACCAGCTGACCAAAAAATGTCCAGGTCCTGGCGGTATCAGCAACAACCAGACCAGTCACGCAGGTGGCTGAGGTGGCTGTAAAAAGTGCATCGAGAAAAGATATTTCTGTGCCTGGATTACTGGCGATAGGCAGTCTCAAAAGGATAGCACCTGTCAGGATGACCATCATAAATCCCCACATAATGAGCTGGAATGATGTGAAACGTACACGGTCTCTCACAGCTATGGCTATTTTGTCATAGACTGATTCTGGAATGATCCTTGAGAGTATATCCCAGATAAACCTTGAAACAGGCCCCTGATTGGAGGGCTCATAGTAAAGATGGTTGCCAGGTTCCTTGTAAGTCTTGCCAGGCTCCGGGGTTATGGTCTGGTGAGACGGGAAACTGTTGATTACAAACTCTTCCTCATCACCGGAACCATCCTTGGCAACGGCCTTGTTGTCCAGGTTTTTCTCTATTCTATTCATCCAATGATTTCCGTACATAATTGATCCTTCACTAAATCCCGGGATGCATAATTGCAGCAGCTGCTGTGTAGAGTGCATCTAAAGGATATCTATAAATATATATGATCGAAATAAACGTTATTTTTATATGAAATGCATAGGTGTAAGCATTCGCCTGACCCACTGCGGCTGATTATCTGTCTTTAGTATTCCACTTATGATGTAAATTATGTGTAAATTTATGGTTACACCGTATAAGTTTTTTATAAGGATATGATAAGATACATTATTATGACTAAAGTACTTTACGAGGAGAACCAGATATGAAAAAGATGATTTCCTGGAATGTTAACGGACTGCGCGCAGTCATGGGTAAGAGCTTTATGGAAGAGTTCCAAAGGTTTGACGCGGATATATTTTGCCTTCAGGAGACAAAGCTCCAGGCTGGACAGATAGAGATGGATTTACCAGGCTACCATCAGTACTGGAATTATGCAGAGAAAAAGGGTTACTCGGGTACAGCGCTCTTTACAAAAGAGGAGCCTGTAAATGTAACCTACGGTATGGGTATACCTGAGCATGATATGGAGGGACGTGTCATCACAGCAGAGTTCCCTGATTATTATGTACTCACTGTATATGTACCTAACTCACAAAATGAGTTAAAGAGACTCTCCTACAGGATGGAGTGGGAGGACGCATGGCTTGATTACATCAATAAGCTTAATGAAAAGAAACCTGTTATTTACTGCGGTGACTTAAATGTAGCTCATGAGGAAATCGATATCAAAAATCCATCTACAAATCATCACAATGCAGGTTTTACAGACGAGGAGCGTGCCAAGTTCTCCAGACTCCTGGATGCAGGCTATGTAGACAGTTTCCGTATGCTGCATCCGGATGCAGTGGATGAGTACAGTTGGTGGTCATACCGCATGAAAGCAAGAGAGAGAAACGTTGGCTGGCGTATTGACTATTTTGTTGTCTCTGACAAGATCAAGGACAGGATCAAGGATGCGACTATACATCAGGAGATCTTTGGCTCTGATCATTGCCCTATAGAGCTGGATTTAGATATTTAAATTTTTGCATATATGATATACTAGAACCATCTATATATAAAAATAGGATCATATCATTATAGTCGTTCCTTTTAAGTGATATGAGTGATTCTATTTTAAGGTTTAAATCAGTTTTAACAGTTCCCTCAGACGCACCATTGGGAGACAGAAGCAGGGGCAAGATGTTTGGATTAAAGAAAGAGAACAATTTATATATATTTGAGGCAGTTGTTCATACGGAGCAACTGTATCTTAATCTATATGACGGTAACAGAAAGGTTCGTCAGATAGCTTTTGACCCATGTCATCGTATAGGCGATGTATGGCGGCTGGAGATATCCAGTGATGGTTCGGAGGATCAGGCTCAAAGCGTATCTGGTGATGGTTCCAGAGACGCAGGTAAGAGTGTATCTGGTGATGTGTCAAAAGAGTCAGAGACGGTATCAAAAGAGGCGCCTCTTGATATTTCCAGATTGAGCTATTGTTATGAGGCGGATGGTCATGTTTTTACAGACCCAAACGGTACAGTATTTGAGGGTCGCAAGAGATTTGGTTATCTAAAGGATGGCACAAAGATACTCAAGACGCCTATAGCAGAGGCAACAGCAGTCCCGGAGATCAGTGATGAGTGGATAAAGGACAGACCACTTGAGACACCTTATGACGAGACCATAGTTTATCGTCTTCATGTAAGAGGCTTTACACAGCACGCTTCCTCAGGGGTAAACAAAGACGAAAGAGGTACCTTCCAGGGTATCATTGACAAGATACCGTATCTGGTTTCACTTGGTATTACAGCAGTTGAGTTGATGCCGCCATATGAGTTTAATGAGGTCATGCTCCCGGATTACGGCAGCCAGAATCCTTATCAGGAGGACATAAAACCTACAGGGCGCATCAACTATTGGGGTTTCACCAAGGATGCATTGCAGCTTGCGCCTAAATCCAGTTTTACTTCAGATCACAAAAATCCACGTAATGAGTTTCGCAAGATGGTGTACGAGCTGCACCGCAACAATATAGAGGTGATCGTCGATCTGTATTTTACCAATGAGACATTGCCTGACTATGTGACCACAGTTATGCGGTACTGGCGTATCAACTATCATGTGGATGGCATACATGTTATAGGTTCTGCACCGTACAATGTTATCGCCCGGGATCCATATCTCAGTCGATTTAAGATATGGGCAGACAGCTGGGAGGGTCAGATACCAGGGGACAGCCATTACGGTGGACCATACAGACAGGATACACCTAAGTATCTGGCTGATTATAATCAGGGATTCCAAAACGATATGCGCCGCATCCTAAAGGGTGACGAGAGCATGCTCAAGGTCCTCATGGACAGGATCAAGTACAACCCATCCGGCAAGGCCAGCATTCAGTATATGGCCAATGTTGCCGGCATGAGCTTATATGACGTCCTATCCTATGATAGAAAGCATAACGAGGACAATTACGAGGACAACCGGGACGGCACCAACCAGAACTACTCCTGGAATTGCGGAGAGGAGGGCAGTACCCGTAAAAAGTACATTAAACTGCTCCGTAAAAAGATGTGGAGGAATGCTTACATCCTGCTCATGCTCAGTCAGGGAACACCGCTTATAAATGCTGGTGATGAGTGTGGACAGACGCGACTCGGCAATAACAACGCCTACTGTCAGGACAATAACATTAACTGGATGGACTGGCGTTTATTAGATAGAAATAAAGAGCTTTATGATTTTGCGAGGTATATCATTTCATTCCGTAAACAGCATAAGGTATTCCATCAGGCAGCAGTTCTAAAGCAGCTTGATTACAGATCTGTGGGTATACCTGACATGAGTTTCCATGGTGAGACTGCCTGGAGACCGGATATGGAAAACTACAGACGGCAGCTGGGAGTTATGTACTCAGGCGACTATGCTGAGGATGATACATTCCTGGTGCTCTACAATTTCCACTGGGAGAGACATGAGTTCCTGCTGGCCCATCCACCTCTTGGTAAAAGGTGGGCTGTATGTATAGATACAGCAAAGGAGGAGCTGAATGGCATATATCCTGATGGTCAGGAGCTTGAGCTGGAGGGCTATGAGATCATAATTGAGCCGAGGTCCATTGTGGTATTAAGGGCTGTCAGGGACAAGTCCTATAAGCCAAAGCGCCGCAGGAGACGTAAAGCCAAGGATGAAACTGCTGCGGATGTAAATGCAGATGCATCAGAAACAGCAGAAACTTTAGAAAAATCAGATGCATCAGTTACTTCAGATAAGGCAGAAAAGCTGGAAAATCCAGAAACTTCCAAGGCTTCAGATAAGGCGGCTGATCTGGAAATCTCGGCGGCTTCAGATAATGTAGTAAAGCTGGAAGCATCATCTATTTCAGACAGGACTGCAAAGCCAAAAACCGCAGCGGTTTCTGGCAATTTATTAAAATTAGAGACAGATGCCAATGCATCTTCAAAAATAAAAAATATAAAAGATATTGGTAAACCGGAGGCAGAAACTGTTTTAAAAAGTGCTGTTAACGGGAAACTAAGGAGGAAGTCATGACCGAAAACTTATATGACGTAATGAACTGGGCAGATGTGGAGGATGTAACTTATGCGGAAACAGCTCATCCTAAGAGCATTCTTGGAGCGCATGTAATCCCAGAGGGACTTCTCATACAGGCATTTGTACCTACAGCCAAGGACATCGAGGTCAAGATACAGGGAGACAAGGTATATCAGATGGAGCTTGCAGATGATAATGGTTTTTATGCGGCTCTCATACCTATGAAAAAGAAGTGGGAAAAGGAGCTGCCAAAGTACTCCTATATCATCACCTATGACAACGATACAACAACTGAGTCAGAGGACCCATATTCTTTTGCCTCTATCTACACAGAGGAGGATATCAAAAAGTATCAGGCCGGTATCTGGTATAACATCTACGACAAGATGGGCGCACACCCTATTACTATAGATGGTGTAAAGGGTGTTGTTTTTTCAGTATGGGCACCTAATGCAGAGCGTGTTTCTGTAGTTGGTGACTTTAACCTTTGGGATGGACGCCGCAACATGATGCAGAGCCTGGGTGCTTCTGGCATTTACGAGACATTCATACCTCACCTTACACCTGGAACAGTTTATAAGTATGAGATCAAGTGCCGCCACAAGGAGCCATTTTTAAAGACTGACCCATATGCCAATGCTATGGAGCTCCGTCCTAACAATGCATCAGTAGTTGCTGATCTCGACAGCTATAAGTGGACAGACAAGGAGTGGGAGGACAGGAAGCTCACATTAAAGACAGCCGGAATCAAGGAGCTGCCTATGAGTGTTTATGAGGTTCATTTAGGGTCCTTTGCACGCAAGCAGTGTCTTGTTAATGAAGACGGCACTGAGGTTGTTGGCTCAGAGTTTTACAACTATCGTGACCTGGCAAAGAAGCTTGCATCCTACGTCAAGAAGCAGGGATATACACATGTTGAGCTCATGCCAGTAATGGAGCATCCTCTCGATGCAAGCTGGGGATATCAGGTATCAGGATACTATGCACCAACAAGCAGATATGGTTCACCATCGGACTTTATGTACTTTGTTGACCACCTGCACAATGAGGGCATCGGCGTAATCCTTGATTGGGTGCCAGCGCATTTCCCAAGAGACTCCTGGGGTCTTGCACAGTTTGACGGAACTGGTCTCTATGAGAATCCAGATCCTGTACTTGCCAGCCACCCACATTGGGGCACGTTGACATTCAACTATCGTAAAAATGAGGTTTCCAACTTCCTCATCGGCAGTGCCATGTACTGGGCAGACAAGTATCATGTAGACGGACTCCGTATGGACGCGGTGGCATCTATGCTTTACCTTGACTATGGACGTCAGGGTCAGGGAGCACCTAGAAACATGTATGGCGGAAACGAGAATCTCGACTCTGTTGAGTTCTTAAAGCACCTTAACTCACAGTTCCACAAGCAGTTCCCTGGAACACTCCTTATCGCAGAGGAGTCTACAGCATGGCCAAATATCACCTCATCAGTCAAGGATGACGGACTGGGATTTGACTTGAAGTGGAACATGGGCTGGATGAATGACTTCCTCGGCTATATGCAGATAGATCCATTTTTCCGTAAGGGCAGCTACAATCAGCTTACCTTCTCAATGATCTACAACTACTCAGAGGACTTTATGCTTGTGTTCTCGCATGATGAGGTAGTACACGGCAAGCGCTCACTCCTGGGCAAGATGCCGGGGCAGACCTTTGAGGAAAAGGCCCGCAACCTCCGTACAGCCTATGGATATTTCTGGGCACATCCTGGAAAGAAGCTCCTCTTTATGGGACAGGATTACGGTCAGTATGACGAGTGGTCAGAGGATCAGGAGCTGGAGTGGAATCTCCTGGAGTACCCTGTGCACAAGGAGACTCAGGAGTTTGTAAAGGATCTCAACGCAGTATACAAGTCACAGCCTGCATTATGGCAGCTTGACTACTATCCAGATGGGTTTGAATGGATAAACTGCAGCTACAGAGACCTCTCTATGGTTATGTTTATCCGTAAGACAGATAAGCCAGAGGATACATTACTTGTAGTTACCAACTTTGATAATATTGCTCATCCAAAGTTTAGAGTGGGCGTACCATTTATGTGTAATGCCAAGGCTCTGATCTCAACAGATGATGAGAAGTATGGCGGATTTGGTATGGTGAAGCGTACTCAGATCAAGGCTCAGAAGGAGTCCTGGGATGACAGAGATTATGCTATAGACATCGATATCCCATCAATGTCTACAACTATTTATCATCTGACGCCTTGTGAGGAGCCTAAGGAAAAGGCACCAGCCAAAACAGGAAAAAAGGCAGCCGCTAAAAAGACAACAACCAAAAAGGCCGATACAAAATCAGCAGTAGCTGGAGTTGCAGCTAAGACACAGGATGATGCCCTAGATACAGCAGCTGAAACAGCAAAGGTTGAAGTAGTTACATTGGCACCGACACCTGAGGAGATGGCAAATGCTGCCAAGGCCAAAACAGCCAAGGCAAAGACAGCGGCAAAAAAAGCAACAGCAGGTGCAGTCAAGCCTGGAAGAAAGCCAAAAGCTGATAGTAAGCTGAGCACACAGAAGCCGGCTGATACAAAGGCACCAAAGCAGGCATCCGGAGCATCTCGCCGCCGTAAGGGATAAGCACTAAAGGCCAGCCGCAAGTACTGATAGATGGTTTGTTTCATCTTTTACGTTAGATGATGCAGTATGTGTTAAAAATTTGTAATAAGTATGCACTTTATAAATATATAGCCTTATGTCGATATATCTCATGGGTATGAACATAAGCGAGGATAATATTATCTTGTGCTGATTAAGACCCATGGGTCCCATATGTTAGGGGCTTATGGGTCTTTGTATTAGGGGTACCACTCATATAAGAGGAGTATAGAACATGAAAAAAGCGGGGATGCTGATGCCGGTATTTTCTTTACCAGGAAAATACGGTGTAGGAACATTTGGAAAAGAGGCTTACAGGTTTGTAGACCTACTTTGTGATACGGGTAATAAGATCTGGCAGGTTCTGCCTATGGGACCAACTGGTTTTGGAGACTCTCCATATCAGGCCTTTTCTGCATTTGCAGGTAATCCTTATTTCATCGATCTTGAGATGCTTGTAAAAGATGGACTGCTGGATGAGAAAGATCTGGAGGACCCATGGGAGTTTGATTTTGGTGATGGTCAGGGTGTTGATCAAGGTGCTAATCAGAGTAGGATAAATACTCAGAACTCTGCGTCTGACGGCAATGGACCTGGTAGTCAAAGCGCTGACAGTACTGATGACTTTTTCAATCGGGATGATTATGATCCATGGACGACTAACACTGATGGTGGGCCTGACAGCCCTTATCGCGTTAACTACGGGAAGTTATATGTAAGTAAAACAAAGGCTTTGAGACTAGCTTTTGATAATTATAAAAAGCAGGATGGCGATGTAAAGAAGCTTTACAAGGAGCTGCGCCATGAAACAGTTGAGTACTGCGTATTCATGGCTATCAAGAACAACTTTAAGGGAGCAAGCTGGGATGTTTGGCCTAAGGAACTCAAGGATTGTGATGAGGCCGCGGTAGAAGCATTCAAAAAAGACCACCAGGATGAGGTGGATTTCTACGCCTTTGTGCAGTATCAGTTTAATCGTCAATGGGGCAAGCTCCACGAGTATGCCAGGATCAGAGGCATAGAGATAATCGGTGACATCCCTATTTACTGTGCACCAGACTCTGCGGATGCATGGGCGCATAGAGAGCTGTTCCAGTACACCAGCAAGGGCGAGCCAAAGAAGGTCGCAGGAGTACCGCCAGATGCATTCTCAGCAACAGGACAGTTGTGGGGCAATCCGCTCTACGACTGGGATATGCACAAAAAGACGGGGTACAAGTGGTGGATCGATCGTATGGACTACTGCCTCGATATGTATGACACCCTGAGAGTAGACCATTTTAGAGGTTTTGAGGCATATTACGCTATCCCGTATGGCGATGAGACTGCCGAGAATGGTGAGTGGGTAGAGGGGCCTGGCATGAGCCTGTTTGATGCCATGTATGAGCATTATGGAACCAGAGATCTGCCTATCATCGCGGAGGATCTGGGCATCATAACAGAAAAGGTGCGTGAGCTCATGGCCGCTACTGGATTCCCTGGCATGAAGATACTGCAGTTTGCCTGGGATTCTGGTGCTGAAAATGCTTATCTCCCGCACAGTCTCGAGACACCGAACTGCATCTACTACACAGGTACCCATGACAATGATACCTTGAAACACTGGTTTGAGACCAGACCTGACTGGATCAGGAACTACATGTACACTTACATGAGCAGATCAAATAATGATTGGGCTGCAATGCCAGAGTTACTGATCAGGATGTCAATGGGCACTATTGCGGATACAGTTATAGTCCCCGCTGCAGATTACCTTAATCTGGGAGCAGAGGCACGTATAAATGAGCCTGGTACCTCCATAAATAACTGGCAGTGGAGGATGAAAGAGGGTGCCTTTACTGATGATGTAAAGCGCAAGATTTCCGAGATCATCGGTGTCTATGGGCGTTATGTGCAGGCTCAGCCGGCACCTCCGGAGGAGGCAGAGTCTGATACTGAGGCAGATGTTGCTGGCAAAGTTGCTGCTGCTTCTGCTGTAGCTAATACAGATGGTGATAAGTCTAAAGCTGAGGCTGATGAATAGTCTAATCCAGATGCATCTGAAGCTGATGCAACTTGCGATAAGGCTAAGGCAGATGCACCAGGAACTGATTCAGATGGTAAAGCCAGCAATTAAATGGAAACTGATGCCTGGCTCCGAGCTGATGCTGCGATAAAGTTTGATTCCAAGTCCAAGCCTGATGCAGATGCAGCGAGAGCGTGGTGATATGAAATTAAATAAGAATGTGTAATAGAGAAGAACCGGGATGAGTAAAACCACCCCGGTTTCTCTTGTCCACAGTCATGGTCTTACTACTCGTGGTTTGGCTCATAACCGGAATATCCTGTCTGCAGTCATGGACTTACCACCCGTGACTTGGCTCATATCTGGATTTCTGTGTCTGCAGTCATGGACTTACCACTCATTGTTTGACTCATAACCGGATTATCTTGTCTGGAGTCATGGTTTCCAAGCATTTTTGTTGGTTCATATCACATAATTTCTATTTGAGGTCATAGGATCGCCATGAAAACATTGGCTCATCTAGGTTTTTTACAGCACAGAGTCATTTGGCAACTCGAAACCCCACTTCAAAACTACAAAACTACACATAGGCGCATGATCCAAATAGCAAGATTTGGTGTGGGAGTCAATGAATCCGCTTATTTGTATGACACAAATGAGAAAAACAAGATATGTGGCCAAGTAATAGACTTATCCCCGTATCTGACAGCATTTTGATGAGTAAAGTACCGTAAGCTGCTCATGGAGAGGGTTTCGGGGCTTTTATTATTATGTGCGAAGCACCTTTCATTCAATGACAGGGGTGTAAGCCTCTGACTTTTTTTGTTTGGTATTAACATATGAATTTATGTTTATGACTCAAGTAACAGATATAGAAATTAAACGTGGCCTGAATTATATCAGGTAGAGGCATCAGTCTTATTCCATTAAAAAACCGAAGCAATAAAAATTGCTCCGGAAATTTATGAATATCAACTATAAAGTTGAAAATAGCTATAATAACTAGAAATAAATGAAATCAGCTGAATTAATGAGATTGACTGAACCATACTACATATAATTAATGTATAAATGAAACCAGCCTAATAAATGAGACTAACTAGATCCAACTACATATGATTATTTAGCCGAATGTCTGATCAGGCCTCCGTGTTAGTGACTGAGAAGTTGGCCTGTGCCTCGTTGTTGGCCTTGTCCTTTACATATACTGCAATGGAATCTGCTGCCATAGAGAATGTAACCTTGCCGGTTGCCTGGTTAATATCTGTAGGCTTTACGTTGTTACCAAGGCTGTCTACTCCGTAGATTGAATCCCAGTCAATGCCTGACTGTGTATCAGATACTACAAACTCGAGATAGCCTGCACCAAGTACTACAGAATTTTCATCAATAACAGGATTTGTCTCATCAAGGAGATTGACCTGTATATGAGATGACTTAGTCATATTGTTGATAGATATTGCTGTGACATTTAGATTACCATTGGTTGTTACATTACAACTGTAGGTAGATCCCTTTTTCTCAAGCTCCACATCCTGTCCCTCAATAGTTGCTGTTACAGACTTTAACGGAAGAATAGATGAAACCTTGAATGAAACATCTGCTGAAAGATAATCCTTTGTATCAGGCTCATTGGCCTCGATTGATGGAGTCTGAATGACAAAAAGGAGGATGAGTCCGTTGATAACAATGTATGGAAGCAGGTATACCAAAAGGAAATGTAACATACCTGAGTTTGATGATTTATTTTTTGCAAGACGGCCATGAGAATCGTATCTCATGGATGATCTGTCAGAATATTTTCTTGTCATAATAACCTTTCTTAACTTATATTTTTGAACATAATTTGCGATTAGTATAACAAAATGAAACTTGCGTTACAAGAAGCTAGTTGTTATACTTAATTAATACTTGATTAAAATTTTCAGAAATTTCTTCTTATGTTCAGGGATATTTCCAAGATAGATTAGAGATATAGGTTATTCATTATCGTTTTTAGTCAGGTGAGATTATAATTATCTTAAATAGTAATTAGGTAGATCTATAGAGTATCAGATTAGTTCAATTATTAATTCAGCAAAACAATAAAAACAAAATAATAGAAGCTAAACCAGAATAAAAGTAAACATAGTAGAACCAAAAGACAATAAAAACGAAAAATGTGAAAACAGTCAGAACATTAAGCTGAGAAACCTAGAAACAATCACATTATCAAGCTGAAAAGCTGAGAAACCTAGAAACAATCACATTATCAAGCTGAAAAGTTGAAAAACCTAAAAATAATCACATTATCAAGCTGAAAAAGCTGAAAAACCCAGAAATAATTAAAGTGATAAGCTGAAAATCTAGGAAACTTCAAAAAATCAAAATAATAATTTTAAAAATTAAAAACAAATCATTTTAATAATACGCCAACCGATCGAGGAGGATGCATGGCAGAAGAAAAAGACGAGAAAGTTACAGTTGATTCAAAGCCTGTAACAAGAAAACCAAGAGCCAAGGCGGCAAAAAAGGATGACTCTCAGGACACTACAGAGAAAAAGCCTAAAACAACCCGTAAACCAAGAGCCAAAGCAGCAAGCAAAGAGGAGACCGTAAAAGAGGTTGCTGTGGATGCGGATGTAGAGGCAGAGATTCAGGAAAAGCCTAAAAAGCGCACAGTTACACGCCGTACCACAAAGAAAGTGGTGGAGGCTGATGTAAGTGCAGTAGGCGAGGCTGCAACATCTGGAGATGGTGATGTAGTAGCGCCGGAAGCATTGGCAGTTGATGCAGAAAAGGCAGAGGAGAAAAAGCCACGTAAGAGGACGACTACCAGAAAAACAGCAGCCAAAACTGCGGCTAAGAGTGCTGGCAAAGCTGATGATGCGAATGTAGAGGCACCTGCAGCAGATGATAAAAAGGCAGTTGTTGACACCGATACATCTGATGTGCAAGGTGCAGCGGAGTCAAAGGATGTCGGAGCTGCAGAGAGTCAGATTACAGTGGAGTCAAAGGATGCCGGTGGTGCAGAGACTAAGAGTGCAGCAGAGGCAACGGAAGCTGGTACCACAGAGGTCCAGGAGACCCAAAATCCACATCATAAGTCCATTGTGGTAAACAGGCGTGGTATCCATGGTGTAAAGCCTGGCAGAAATAATGCCAAGGACGCAAAAAATGACCACACTGTAAAAAATGACAGTACAGGCAGACAGGACCGGAACGTGAAGGACGTAGCCGCTGCAGCCGAGGCAGAGCCTCAGGGTAAAGATCTGGTACGCATTGAAAAGGATGCTGCAGATCGTACTGATGAGGATATGGCAAGCAGAGATGCAGAGATTGCCAAGGCAGCCGAGGGCGAGAAAACAGACGAGCTTGATAATGAGACACAAAAGGCTCCTTCAGGAAACCCTTGTGGCGGTATCCTTGAGGTAATGCCTGACGGATTTGGATTTACGAGATCAGATAATTTCCTTCCTGGAGATAATGATGTGTATGTAAATCCTGCAATCATAAAGAGATACAGACTTAAGACAGGTGATGTTATCAAGGGCCTGTCCAGAAGCAAAAATCCTAATGAACGTTTTGGGGCTCTTTCCTATATAGAGACAGTTAATGGCAAGCCACTTAGTGCACTGTCACAGAGAAAGAGTTTTGATCAGTTAATACCAATATTCCCTAACAAACGTATAAAACTTGAGGTAGAGGGCGAGAAAGCACCTACTTCTCTACGTATACTCGACCTCCTTGCTCCTATTGGTAAGGGACAGAGAGGTATGATAGTTTCACCACCTAAGGCAGGTAAAACCACACTTCTTAAGCAGGTTGCCAAGGCTATAGTTAAAAATGAGCCTAAGATGCATCTCCTGATACTCCTTATTGACGAGCGTCCTGAGGAGGTTACTGATATGAAGGAGGAGGTAGAGGGCGGACTTGTAACAGTTATCTACTCTACTTTTGATGAGCAGCCAGAGCATCACAAGCGTGTTGCTGAAATGACCATAGAGAGAGCAAAGCGCCTCGTTGAGCAGGGTGAGGATGTAACAATACTTCTTGATTCCATCACAAGACTTGCAAGAGCATATAACCTGGTAGTTCCTGCATCCGGCAGGACTCTTTCCGGTGGTTTGGATCCGGCTGCTTTGCATATGCCAAAGAGATTTTTTGGTGCTGCAAGAAATATGCGTGAGGGTGGATCTCTTACAATACTTGCTACAGCACTTGTAGATACAGGATCACGTATGGATGACGTTATTTACGAGGAGTTCAAGGGTACAGGTAATATGGAGCTTGTGCTTAACAGAGAGCTCCAGGAGCGTCGCATATTCCCGGCCATAGACATTGTCAAGTCAGGCACACGTAGAGATGATCTGTTGCTTTCTGAGCTTGAGCGTAAGGCTGTGGATATTATCCATAAGAGAACATATGACGAAAGGGCTGGCTCTGCAGAAGAGGTTATCAGCCTGTTTGACAGGACTACAAATAATGATGAGGTATGCCAGTTTATAGTAAACGGCAAACCTGTGATGCGTAACTCAAACTCACTATTAAGTTCCAATACAAATAGCAGTAACAGCAATAATAGCAATACAGGAAGCGGCAGTGGAAGCAGTAACGGCGGCAGTGGAAGCACTGCAAGTAATAACATTAGCTCAAATCCACGTCTTGCCATAAAGATAAACAGACAAAATCAGTAAATCAGTGAGGAATATTAAGGCAGATATACAGATGTAAATGTGCTGCGAAGATATACATAAGTTGATACACAAATGTATGTGCTATGTAGATATGCATAAGTGAGCACACTGAAGTAGATTTACAGAAATGGTTGCTTTATAGTCGATTCACAGAAGAAAATACAAAAGAAAATTCATCAAAATAAAAAGCTTCAAAAGTATTGCAATGAATCTTTATTTGTGATATTTTGATAAGGCTTTACTAAAAACTAAGCATATTTTAGGCTCTGATGGCTCAGAGATGAGATGATCAGAGATGTGATATGCGACTTTATATGGTTGGAAACCATGTAGAAAGAGGTACAAAATGAGACAGGATATTCATCCAAAGTATTACCAGGCTACAGTTACATGTAACTGCGGTAACACATTCGTAACAGGCTCAACAAAGCCAGAGATCCACGTAGAAGTTTGCTCAGCTTGCCATTCATTCTATACAGGCAAGGAAAAGTCAGCTAACGCTGCTGGTCAGATCGATAAGTTCAACAAGAAGTTCGGTCTTAACTAATCAGTGGACAAATCCGGTATTGTGCCGGAGCCTGATAAATCAATCGGGACATGAGAACACATGCATTTGCATGTGTTCTTTTTTTCCCTTTTTTTCGCATTTCTGACGAAAAATTGATAAGTATTGAATAACTATTGGATTTCGTATACACTAGTTGCCATGTAAAATACTGATATTATGACTTTAAATTTGATAATATAGATAGGTAATAAGTGAGAGGAATGACACAAAGAGTGGCAAATATAGATAATAAAAATATAGATAATAAGGAAATGACTCCTTGCGAGGCTATGGCCCAGGCGCAGGGACAGGTATATAGTGGCATAGGCGGTCAGGCAGTGCTTGAGGGCATGATGATGCGTAATGGCCAGAAGTACTCAGTAGGAGTACGTAAACCTGACGGTACAATAGAGGTTATGGAGGATACCTACATCTCCATGACAGACAAATATCCTATATGTAAGGCGCCTTTTATCAGAGGTATCTTTTCATTCGTGGATTCTATGGTGTTAGGTACAAAGTGCCTTAACTACAGTGCATCTTTCATAGAGGATGATCCTGAGGATGCAGACAGGGAGCCGGGCAAATTTGAGAAGTGGCTGGATGATACATTTGGAGAGAAGCTTGAGCCTGTTATATCAGGAGTGGTAATGGTGTTTTCATTTGCACTTGCAATGGTACTTTTTGTACTGTTCCCGGCATTTGTGGCCAGTTTCCTCAAGCCGATGCTTCCACACGAGTCTCTGCTTGGACTCATTGAGGGCATCATCAGAGTGGCAATTTTTGTAATTTATATCAAGCTGATATCCCGTACTCCAGACATAGCAAGGACATTCCAGTATCATGGAGCCGAGCATAAGTGCATTAACTGTGTTGAGCATGGATTACCGCTCACAGTCAGAAATGTTGCTGCTTCAAGTAAGGAGCACAAGAGATGCGGAACCAGTTTTATAGTTTATGTAATGCTTATATCCATACTTTTATTTATGGTTATACGATTTGACAATATTTGGTTAAAGCTCGCCAGCAGACTGGTGCTTATCCCGGTTATCGCAGGGATCAGCTATGAGGTGCTCCGCATAGTTGGTACACAGGACAATGCAATCACAAGGATATTGTTTATACCAGGTATGTGGATGCAGGGACTTACAACATCAGAGCCTGACGATCAGGAGATAGAGGTTGCTATCGCAGCGGTTGAAAAGGTTTTTGACTGGCGTAAGTTTGAGCATGATACATTTGGCATTGATTTTCCAGAGGATGGTGATCATGCTAAATAAAACATTTCGAGAGCTTCTCAAGGAAGCTACGGAAAAATTAGATTCGGCACACGTTCCAGACCCGCGTTTTGATGCGCGGGCTCTTATTATGTCAGCCTTTGGGCTGGATACGGCTCATTTTCTGCTTTATGAGGACAAGACACCTATGGATCTGTGTCCAGGAGTGATGCCAGAGAGAGCTAGGGTAGAGGCTGCAGTAGATACCTTTATTGCGAATGTCTCCCGCCGGGAGAAAAGAGAGCCTCTCCAGCAGATACTTGGAACCGCCGGGTTTTATGGGCTTGATTTCAAGGTCACCAGTGATGTGCTCTGTCCGAGAGCAGATACAGAGACACTTATTGATGCGGTGCTTGGCAATCTGATGCCGGACAATGTTTCCAGGGTATTTCCAAATACCTCCTCTATTGATTTAGATACTAATGATGCTTCTGCTTCCATTGTGGACAGGTTGACATCTGGAGCAGGGATTGTGGATAAGGATGATGCGACGCTGCTGGATGTATGCACTGGTTCAGGATGCATCGCCATTACACTGGCTAAATTTGGGCATTTTAGAGATGTGAGCGCTGTGGATATCTCAGACGCCGCTCTAAAAATCGCAACATATAACAAAGATAACCTCCTGACAAAGGAGGAGAGAGCTCACTTTAAGCTTTATAAATCCGATATGTTTTCGGAAGTAGATGGTCGATTTGACGTGATAGTTTCAAATCCACCGTACATCCCATCTAATGTGGTGGATACACTTGAGCCAGAGGTCAGAGATTATGAGCCGCGTATGGCACTGGATGGTACAGAGGACGGACTTAAGTTCTATCGTATCCTGGCAGAGGAGTCGCCGCAGCATCTAAAAGATGGTGGATTTGTCCTTTTTGAGATTGGATATGATCAGGGAGAGAGCGTAGCAGAGCTCCTGAGGCAGGCCGACTTTAGAGATGTGACAATCATCAGGGACTTTGCTGACAATGACCGCGTTGTCATGGGTCACTTGTAGCAAAGCACGAGATACATAAAGTAACAAACTATAAGATGAAAAACTATAGATAAAGAATAAATAATAGTTAATGACAAAATATAGTTAAAGTAAAAAAATTTATCCTAAAAAAATATAGTTAAAGTAAATAATATATCTAAAGAAGTAACTACAGCAGAACAAAGAAATATAGAGGTAATAAATATGGATATGTTTGATCGTCTTGAGTCGATTTCAAGACATTATGAGGAAATTCAGCGCTTTATGACAGAGCCTGATGTAGTAAATGACACAGAGAAGTATCTTAAGATGATGCGTGAGAGTGGTGAGTTGGAGCCGCTCATCACCACTTATCATAAGTACAAGGACGCAGTTCAGGCAGAAAAGGACGCACTTGAGATACTTGATACAGAAAAGGATCCGGACCTTGTTGAGATGGCCAAGGAGGAGTTGGCTCAGGCCAAGGCCGACCAGCCAGAGCTTATCAAGGAACTGCAGATACTTCTGCTGCCTAAGGATGAAAATGATGACAAAAATATCATTATGGAGATCCGCGGAGGAGCAGGTGGTGATGAGGCTGCACTGTTTGCCTACGAGCTCTACCGTATGTATATCAACTATGCGGAGCGTCGTGGATACCGTACAGAGCTTGTTTCTGCCAATGAAACAGGCATAGGTGGTATGAAGGAGGCTGTATTTATCGTAACCGGTAAGGGAGCTTACTCAAGACTTAAGTATGAGGCCGGAGTACACAGAGTACAGAGAGTGCCTGTTACAGAGTCAGGTGGACGTATCCACACATCTACTGCCACTGTAGCAGTTATGCCTGAGGCAGAGGATGTAGATGTTGAGATCAATCCAGCAGATGTAAAGATGGAGGTATTCAGATCCTCCGGAGCTGGTGGACAGCACATAAACAAGACATCATCTGCTGTACGACTTATACATGTTCCTACAGGTATGGTGGCAGAGTGTCAGGAGGAGCGTTCACAGGTTCAGAACAGAGAAAAGGCTATGCGTCTCCTTCGTGCCAGATTGTATGAGATAGAGTATACTAAAAAGCAGAGTGAGGCTGCCGAGGCTAAGAGGTCACAGGTAGGAACAGGAGATCGTTCTGAAAAGATCAGGACCTATAACTTCCCTCAGGGCAGAGTTACAGATCACCGTATCGGACTTACACTTTACTCTATAGAAAAGGTTTTAAACGGAGACCTGGACGAGCTTCTCGACCCTATCATTGCAGCAGATCAGGCTGCCAAGCTTGAGGAGCTTAACAAAGAGATAGTATAAATTACATGCAAGGTAGTATAAAGTCATATGCAAAGTAATATAAAGTCATATGTAATGTAGTATAAATCACATGCAAGGAGAGACTGAATTTTGGCTAAAGAGTTGAAGAGTCTTAAAAGACGACAGCAATCAAGGAAAAAAGAATCCGGTAAAGCGGCCAGGGCAGTGCCTTTTATGATCGCATTTTTGATTATCACCATGAGCCTTGCTGCCGCAGTCTTTTATGTTTATGAGAAAAAATATGCTCCTAGCAGAGAGATTGCTGACAAAGTGGAGTATTTTGGCGTGAGTGGCGATGATGTTGCCATATTTTTGAACGATGAGCAGTCATTTGATGGTGATGGAAAGCCTGTAAAAGCCCGTGTTATTAACGGGGGTATCTTTATCCCTTACGAGTGGGTGATGAGTGAGCTTAACAGAGGATATTATTGGGCTCAGGATACCAATCAAATCATGTATACTCTGCCTACAGAGGTTAAAAAGTATGGATTGGGTGATACACTGGAGGATGGCTCAACGGCGTTCTTGAGGATGGGAGACTCCACAGATGACCTGCTTCTCAACATAAAATTCATCTCACTTTACACTGACATAAGATATAGTACTCACCTTGATGACGATACTAAACGTATATTTATATTCAATAATTGGGACAATTACAAGCAGGCGACCGTAACAAGGAAGGAATCAGTGAGACTTTTGGGCGGTATCAAGTCTGAGGTGCTCACCAGCCTGCAGTCCGGAGATCACGTTAAGATCCTGGAGGCCATGGAGAGCTGGAGCAAGGTCCAGACAGAGGATGGTTACATAGGATTTGTACGTAACAACCGCCTCGGATCAGAGACAGAGATCACTCCGGAGAGCGACTTTGCTGCACCTGAGTACACACACATCGGCCGCAGTGATGGCCAAAAGGTGGTCCTTGGTTTCCATCAGGTTACATCCACAGATGCCAATGACTACATGTCCGATATAACCAAGGATGTGACTGGGATGAATGTTATCGCCCCTACATGGTTTGTCCTTGATTCAGACGATGGCAACTTTAAGAATTATTGGACACAGGACTATATAGACAAGGCACATGCCAAGGGATATCAGGTATGGGCGACAGTCAATAACTTTGACGCCGGAGACATTGACGAGTCAGTATTTTTAAAGAGTACAGAGCTGAGGGAGGCTCTGGTGACAAATCTTGTGTCTGTTGCAGTAGCCGGAGGCATTGACGGACTCAATATTGATTTTGAGCTTATACCTGAGAGACTGGGCAGAGATTATGTTCAGTTCATGCGGGAACTCAGTGTAGCATGTCGTAATGCAGGCATTATCCTGTCTGTTGACTGTTATGTACCTTATTCCTACAACAGCTACTACGATATCGAGCAGCTGGGCAAGCATCTGGATTATGTCATCATCATGTGCTATGACGAGCATTATGCCGGCGGTGAGGAGGGTAGTGTATCTTCCATCGGATATTTAAGTCATGGCATAGCTGAGGCTACCAGCATGGTGGACAGGGACAGAGTCATCATTGCAGTTCCATTCTATACAAGAGTGTGGATAACTGACTCAACAGGAAGCACAACATCGGATGCTCTCGGCATCAGTGATGCACTTGCATGGGTACAGAGCAAGGGCATAGAGCTCAGCTGGGACAGCGATCTGGGCCAGAATTATGGTCAGATACAGGAGGAGGATAAACTCAAAAAAGTGTGGATGGAGGATCACAAGTCCATGCAGTTAAAGCTTGATGCTATCAAGGAGGCTGACTGTGGCGGAGTTGCTGCCTGGAAGCTGGGACAGGAGCCGGCTGATATTTGGCCTATCCTGGATCTAAATGCAGTGACAGGTTGATTTAATTCATGTAAGCATCAATTTGCATGGGGCCTGGATTCCATAAAGGTGCAGGCTATTTTGGTAATTTGAATTGGTATTGTTCAATCCAAAATAATCTAAAATACGGATTGTGATTTAAAAGATCATTTCCTGACTTTACATAGGTGATCATAAGGTATATAAAAATATATCACATTACTATTAATAGAAAGGCTGATGCCTGTTCTGCCGAGAGGTTCATGTGCACATGCTATCCGAGAGGTGCATGAGTACGAGGGAGACATTCGACCAAAGGCTCTCAGACAGGCAACATCGTAAGATATAACACAATGGAAACTATAGTTAAGGGCATGGAGGGAGTCTCACAGGCCGCTGAGATCATCAGAAACGGCGGGCTGGTAGCATTCCCGACAGAAACAGTATATGGACTTGGGGGCAATGCTTTGGACCCGGAGGCCAGTCGCAAGATTTACGCGGCCAAGGGCAGACCATCTGACAATCCTCTCATAGTACATGTTTCATGTATTGATGAGGTAGAGCCACTTGTATCAGACTTTCCAGAGGATGCAAGACGCCTCATGGAGAGCTTCTGGCCGGGGCCACTGACTATCATCATGCCTAAGGCGGAGGCAGTACCGTATGAGACTACTGGTGGACTGGAGACTGTTGCCATCAGATGTCCGGAAAACAAGGTCACACTGGAGTTTATCAGGGAGGCAGGGCTACCTATCGCGGGACCTAGTGCCAATACCTCAGGCAAGCCTAGTCCTACAGAGGCTGAGCACGTGCTCCATGACTTAAATGGAAAGATAGAGATGATCCTGGACGATGGCCCGGTTGGTATAGGAGTCGAGTCCACAATAGTCGATCTCACAGGCGAGGTGCCTACGCTCCTGAGACCAGGTGCTATCACAGTTGAGGATCTCAGTGAGACACTGGGTAAAAAGGTGGAGATAGACCCTGCGATCATCGCAGGAGGAGTGAGCGAGGGCATCCATCCCAAGGCTCCTGGTATGAAATATCGTCATTACGCCCCAAATGCCAAGATGACACTGGTTACTACAAAGCTGCTTAAGGACAGGGATTATGTGGTTACAGAGGATGAGAGAGCAGAGGCGGACAGACAGGTCACAGGATGTATAGATGAGCTTGTGAGGAGAGACGAGGCAGAGGGACTGAGAGTCGGTATCATCTGCTGCGCTGAGACTAGAGATCTCTATAACAGTGAGTCAGATAGAAAAGCAGATATAAAGGTCATAGGACATCGCAGCGAGCCGCTGTCCATGACACATGAGCTTTTCAGAGTATTGCGTGAGTTTGACGAGGACAGGATAGATCGCATTTACGCAGAGAGTTACAGCGACAGAGGAGTCGGATTTGCACTTATGAACCGTATGCGCAAGGCTGCGGGCATGACAGAGATAATAGCGGAGTGATTTTGGAGGATATATGGAAGATAGCGGAAAGAGAAAAGATTATATAACCTGGGATGAGTATTTCATGGGCGTTGCAGAGATGTCAGCGCGCAGATCCAAGGATCCAAACACACAGGTAGGAGCCTGCATTGTCAGCTCAGACAACAAGATACTGTCCATGGGATATAACGGTTTCCCAAAGGGATGCTCAGATGATGCATTTCCATGGACCAAGATCCACGCAGTAGACGATCCATACAATGCAAAGTATTTTTATGCTACCCACGCTGAGTTAAATGCCATCTTAAATTACCGCGGCGGATCACTGGAGGGAACCAAGCTTTATGTAACACTCTTTCCATGTAACGAGTGTGCCAAGGCTATCATCCAGGCAGGTATCAAGACACTTATCTACTATTCAGATAAGTACGCTGACACAGCCGCTACCAAGGCCAGCAAGCGAATGCTTGATGCGGCAGGTGTGCACTATTATCAGTACGCTGCCACAGGCCGTCAGGTCACACTGGATCTCTAATAGGTAAAAGCTGTTAGCAGTATCTTAGTACAATGCGTACTATTTTTATATGAAATGTAAGATGTGACGCCGGATTAATGGTCAGGAAATTGCGGCTTAATGCTCAGAAAATAGAGAGTAAAAACTCAGAAAATGGAGAGCGGACAGTCAGAAGCAGGCGAGCATCATTTCATCAGAGATGAGGGTCTATGTATATCAAGGGAGAGAGCAAGAAAAAAAGGACTGAGAGAGTCCGTGAGTTAATGGAGATACTCGATGCGCATTATGGCAGTAATCCTCCGACTTTTTTAAAGAGCAGCAATGCCTGGCAGCTGTTATTTGCCACTATCCTCAGTGCCCAGTGTACTGATGACAGAGTAAATATGGTCACAGAGAAGCTCTTTAAAAAGTACGTAGATCTGGAAGCATTCGCAGAGTCAGATCTGCTGGAGCTGGAGCAGGACATAAAGTCCACTGGGTTTTATCATAACAAGGCCAAAAATATCAAGGCTTGCGCAAGAGAATTGCTGGACAGATTTGACGGAGTCGTACCGGATACCATTGAGGAGCTGGTGACTCTCCCTGGAGTGGGACGTAAGACTGGCAATCTCATACTTGGTCATGTGTACAACAAAAATGCCATAGTTGTAGATACCCACGTAAAAAGAGTGTCCAATCGGCTGGGATTTGCGGAGTCAGATGACCCTGAAAAAACAGAGTATCAGCTCAATGAGACGGTGCCAGAGGAGTACTGGATCAGGTGGAATACCCATATCATCGCTCTCGGCAGGAGCTACTGTAAGTCAGCATCTCCAGATTGTGAGGGGTGCATAGTGAGGCATCTCTGCCCAAGCTGCGGCAAGAGAGATATATTGGAGGCCACCCGAGCAGGAGTGACCAGCGGCAAGACCAAAAGGAAAACAGCACCAAAGACTGTATCTAAGACTGCATCTAAGACTGCATCCAAAGCAGTATCTAAGAGCGCACCAAAGGCTACGACCAAAGTTACTAAAAAGTAATAGTGGTGGATAAGTGGGAGAGCATCAAAAAAAGCTAATACTTTCCAGTGGTGAAATAGCAGGTCTTTAAAGATAAAAGACGACTTTTAGGATTTAAAGAAAAAAGACGGCTTATAGAAATAGAAAGAAGTAAATTATGTCAGAATGTGAGATGTGTTCTAATTACACATATGATGATGAGTATGATGAGTGGGTCTGTGACGCGGACATAGACGAGGATGATATGGCTCGTATATGGGGCGGCAGGAGCAGGCACTGTCCATATTGGCACAGCAACGATGAGTACAGGACGGTTAAGCACCAGTCCATCGGTCACCTGCCTGGATATAGTGATGCAGGTCACTTTATAGATGATACTCATGATGATTTGTCAGATGGAGAGGCGTAAATGTTAAATATAGTGTTACATGAACCAGAGATACCTTTTAATACTGGTGCCATAGGCAGGACCTGTGTGGCTACTAACACGCCGCTGCATCTTATCAGACCATATGGATTTACACTTAGTGACAAGTACATAAAGCGTGCGGGGATGGATTACTGGGCCAAGCTCAATCTGTCAGAGTACGATGATTACGAGGACTTTTTACATCAGCATCCGGAAATCCGTTATACTGATGATTTTTGTGAAAAGGCGGATGATGGTCAGGCGGATGCAGTCGCCACGGCCCAAACAAAGGACAGCGCAGCGGTCAAAACAGAGGGCGGCAAAGTAGAGCCGATGGATGTCTACTCACACTGGACACAGGAGATCATTGAGACACCAAAGATATGGTTTGCTACTACAAAGGGCAGAAATGTGTATAGTGATGCCAAGTTAGGGCCGAATGACTACATCATGTTTGGTAAGGAGTCTGCGGGGATACCGGAGGAGATACTGGTACAGCATCCGAGAGCCTGCATTCGCATCCCTATGTGGGGTGATATGAGATCACTTAATCTCAGTAACTCTGTGGCGATACTGCTATATGAGGCTTACAGACAAAATGATTTTCAGGATTTGAGTAGATATGGTGAGTTACATCGCTTGCATTGGTGATAAGATATAGAGAATATGTTCAATCAATAGAGCCGATATATGGAGCATAGCCAGGCAATAAAGCCGATATACAGAACATAGTCAAACCCAGGCAATAGAACTGATATATGGGACATGGTGAAACGGTAGAGCCGGTATGAAAAGGGGTAAGTGAGGATGCATCATAATCCGCACGAGGATGATAATAAAAAACTAAATAAAAATAAGGGATCAGATGCTCAGGCGCAAAAGGGTGTCAAGCTCAAATCAGAAAGTAAGCTCAAGTCAGGAAACCGTATAAAAGTAATCCATGAGGATGCTGCAGCAGATACCCAAAAGTTGAGACAGGGACGTCAGGCCAAGGCAAATGCCAAAAAGCTCACGTATGGCATAGGTGGTGCACTACTCATTTCTGTTATGGCTCTTGCTACAGGATATTATTTAAAGGAACAAAAGGTCATAAATGAGTACTGGAGCAAACATAAAAATGCCAAGACTCTGGAGGAGATTGAGCTGCCCTCTGATATAGAGTCACTGGTAGAGGAGGATATGGAGTCCACCGAGGCGACTGAGGAGATTGAAAAGGAAACTGGTTGGGTAAAGAAAGACGATAACTGGTACTACTATGACGATGAGCATGAGATGCTCACAGATCAGTGGATTGATGATACCTATTATGTTGGTGACGATGGCGCCATGCTCAGAGATACCACGACGCCTGATGGCCACAAGGTGGATAAAAATGGCGAGATTGTGAGTATGACTGGACAGGCATACGGCGCCTATTATGCAGAGCTTCAAAAGATTGAGAGCTCTGCAGGACAGACTGGCATCGTGAGCTCTGACGTTACCGGTGTGGAAGCTGACAAGTATCATGACATGACAGGCCTTGGCCTGGTCAAGCTCATAGATTTCAACAGAGATGGTCTCGACGAGATGCTAGTGGCATACCTTGATAACACAGATAAAAAGTATCATTTCAGAGTTTATGGTTACAAGGACGATGCACTCACTATGTACATAGATGAGATCATGGGGGGCAACGGCAGCCCTATGGTTTACGCAGTTGGTGTGGAGACATCGGACGCCGGAGATGAGTATGTTGTGACTCATGATGGCATAACCAAGCACCGTATATATGGCTTTGACGGAGATGGAAAATTCAGGAAATTAAAAGAGGTGGGCCTGCGGGAGATAGACGGAGCTTTAGCCAACGATTCCGAGGTTGCCAGGGTTACAGCATCATGGATCACCTATGATGAAAAGAGCTTTCCTATGACTATGCTTACGGACTACTACTCCAGGATCCGGGAGATATTTGAGACCAAAAAGACACTGCGTCTTGGTGCGAATGCTGCCGACCGCAACGGTTACACTGCAGACAAGGCGCCTAAGGAGCAACCGGAAAAAGCCAAGGAGTTTACGGCTCAGCAGCTTACAGAAAAGATATATGAGTTCACCAACAACGGGATTGTCGATTACATTTACGATGATTTTAATGGTGATGGAGCCAAAGATATGGTGGCACTCACCTTGCAGTACAGCTATTTTACCAGTAAGGCAGGAGAGACTCAGGCGCCTGATGAGACACATGATGGAGCTAATTTTGAGGATGGCTATGATTATCTGGCGGAGTGGTGGTACTCAGATGGCGATGAGACATATATGTTTTATAGCTTCAACGCCCCTGTTATGACAGGACTAAGACTATATGCAGTACCTACAGATAACGGCAAGCAGATGGCAGCCACTATGTACTGGAGAGACACCATCATGCCGGATTATACTCCTGGTGCCATAATTAATAATGGCAAGACTCCATATGCAATCGATGCTTATGGAACCACCGGAAGGACCACATGTACAGAGAGTACCGGTATTATTTTTAAATTCACCAAAGATGGTGGAGCTACACAGCTCTTTGAGGATAAAGGTTATAACTTCTCTCTACCTACCAAGGACCGTATACAGTATGAGCATGCGACCTACAGTATTGCAGCAGATGGTACTACCAGTGAGGACTGCTCTTATGGCAGTCTCATATATGACAAGGCCAACAATAAGTGGATTATTTTCTAGAATAATAGGTGGACTGTTTTCTGGAAATATATTAAAGATAACTAAAACCTATAGCACCCTAAGATTATTGAAACATATAATTGTGCGTCACATGTTATAATGATTTCTGATTTTTGACACATCATTGATGATGAGATAAAAATCTGAGAGCATGATACATGGGACGCACTTTTTAGTGCTGATTTCATATTAATTGGGAGGTAAAATGGGATTTAGAATCGAACACGATACCATGGGAGAGGTACAGGTGCCGGAGGAGCATCTCTGGGGAGCTCAGACAGAGCGTTCTCTTGAAAACTTTCGTATAAGCACAGAGACTATACCTGTTGAGGTGATAAACTCTTTTGCAGTACTCAAGTCTGCAGCAGCTACTGCCAATCAGAAGCTTGGCAAGCTGGACAAGGACAGAGCTGATGCCATCGTAGAGGCTTGCAGGGATATCCTTGATGGCAAGTATCCTGACGAGTTTCCACTCAAGGTATGGCAGACAGGATCAGGAACTCAGTCCAACATGAATCTTAATGAGGTTATTGCGCATATTGTAAAGCAGGATCATCCGGACATAAGCATTCACCCAAATGATCATGTAAATATGTCCCAGTCCTCCAATGATACATTTCCAACAGCCATGAATATGGCAGCGGTCATAGCAATCCACAAGAGCCTGATACCGGCTATTGACCTGCTCATTGGAACCATGCAGAGACTGGAGGAGGAAAACTACGATGTTATAAAGATCGGACGCACCCACCTGCAGGATGCGGTACCTCTCAGATTTAGCCAGGAGATATCCGGATGGAGGGGAATGCTGGAGGAGTCCAGAGCTCAGATCATCGAGTCATCAGACAGACTCCGCAAGCTTGCCATCGGCGGTACTGCAGTAGGAACAGGACTTAACTGTCCGGCTGGATTTGACAAGATGTGCTGCGAGGAGATCACAGAAATCACGGGAGAGACATTCGCACCAAACGAGAACAAGTTCTACGCACTGACATCAAAGGATGGTTATGTTTACGCCAGCGGCGCACTCAAGGGTCTGGCATCCAATCTCATGAAAATCGCCAATGATGTAAGATGGCTTGCCAACGGACCACGATGCGGTCTCGGTGAGATCACCATCCCAGAAAATGAGCCGGGCAGCTCTATCATGCCGGGTAAGGTCAATCCGACACAGTGTGAGGCCATCACTATGATTGCAATCCAGGTCATGGGTAACGACACAACCATCGGCATCGGCGCATCTCAGGGCAATTTTGAGCTTAATGTCTTTATGCCAGTGCTTGCCTACAACATGATTCAGTCCATCCGCCTGCTGTCTGATGGCATGGTATCCTTTGACAAGCATTGTATATCAGGTATCAAGGCAAAGCGTGATAAGATGGAGGAGAACTTAAACAACTCACTCATGCTGGTCACATGTCTCAGCCCTGTTATAGGTTATGAGAATGCTGCCCACTGCGCGCATAAGGCATTTGAGGAAAACACAACTCTCAAGGAGGCTGTACTTTCACTTGGCTTTATGTCTGAGGCGGAGTATGATGCGGTGGTGAGACCTGAAAAGATGGTTTGATTTATTTCTTTCTGAAAATGCAGGGATTGTACAAATCTTTGGATTGCCAGTACAGGATGTTTTCTTAACTCGCAAGTCTAGGAGTTCATTCTGAGCATTTTGGGATATAATTTACATTTACTGATGGATAAACTAATTAATACTAAGAGGAGATTTACAGGTTATGGCAGATGTTTCAAAGGAGTCATTAAAGCTTCATTATGATCTGAGAGGAAAGATAGAGATCAAGTCTCGTGCCAGGGTTGACAGCTCAGAGGCATTGGCGCTGGCTTATACACCAGGTGTTGCTGAGGCATGTAAGGAGATCCAAAAGGATCCTGATAAGTGCTGGGAGCTCACACGTCGTTGGAATACAGTAGCGGTTGTTACAGATGGAACAGCTATCCTGGGACTTGGAGATATCGGCCCTGAGGCAGGTATGCCGGTTATGGAGGGTAAGTGCGTGCTCTTTAAGGAGTTTGGTGATGTAGATGCAATACCTCTCTGCATCCGCTCCAAGGATGTGGATACAATCGTTGATACCATCTCACTTATGGCAGGTTCCTTTGGAGGTATCAACCTCGAGGATATCGCTGCTCCACGTTGCTTTGAGATTGAGAAAAAGCTCAAGGAAAAGTGCGACATCCTCGTATTCCATGATGACCAGCATGGTACAGCAGTTGTAGTTGCAGCAGCACTCATCAATGCAATCAAGGTTACAGGCAAGAAGATGGGCGAGGTCAAGATCGTCATCAACGGTGCCGGTGCAGCAGGCTGTGCAATCGGTAAGCTCCTTGTAACAATGGGCTTTGGAAATGTAGTACTCTGCGATATCAACGGTATTATCTGTGAGGGAGATGAGGGTCTCAACTTTGGACAGGAGGAGATGTCTCATATCACAAACAAGAACCATGAGCATGGTAAGCTTGCGGATGCCATGAAGGGAGCAGATATCTTTATTGGCGTTTCCCGTGCAGGTCTCGTATCCAAGGAGATGGTTGCAAGTATGAATGATGGTATCGTATTTGCCATGGCCAACCCAGTACCTGAGATCATGCCAGAGGACAGTAAGGCAGCAGGCGCAGCAGTGGTTGGGTCAGGACGATCAGATTTCCCTAACCAGATCAACAACGTACTTGTATTCCCTGGTATCTTTAGAGGCGCTCTCGATGTAAGAGCCACAGATATCAATGATGCCATGAAGGAGGCAGCAGCCTATGCCATCGCTGGTCTCGTATCTGATGAGGAACTGAGCCCAGAGTACGTTATACCTAAGGCGTTTGATCCTCGAGTAAAGGATGCAGTTGCCAGGGCAACAGCTGAGGCGGCAAGACGCACAGGCGTTGCAAGGATTTAAAAAGAAAACAGCATAAAACCTAAATTTATATTGTTAAATTTCTAATTCCGGAATATTGAGTCATTAATTAATGTGACCTGATATTCCGGGATTTTTATATTATATTTTTTGTTACCAAAAAGGTAATTAATATTGAAATGCATAATATGATGTGATAAAATTTTGTTACCAAAAAGGTAATAAAAAGGAGAAACAAATAAAAGATATTGGGCATGACAATATTGTATAAGAACGAAGATGTAAAAAAACAGTTTAGTTCTGCGTACAAGAAAAAGTGGAGATATCCCGAGCAGGTTAAGAGAAAGTTGGAGGCAGCTGAAAACTTCATTACAAATTCAGACTCATTATTGGATATAGCAAATTATCCACCTTTCAGATTTGAGAGATTGAAAGGTAATAGAAAAAATGAGTGGAGTATCAGATTGGGAAATACGGGATATCGAGTTACTATGATTCCGTGTGATAGTAAAGGGATTGAAATAATTGATGGAGATATCATGGCGCAATGTAAAATGATTAAGATAGTGAAAGTGACGGAGGTGTCAAATCATTATGAGTAATACAACAGATTATAAAGAGATGGTTGCATTTCACCCTGGGTACTATATAGCTGACATTATCGAGGATATGGGTATAACACAGGCTGAGTTTGCTACAAGATTAGGGACCAATACTAAAACACTTAGTTACTTGATAAATGGCCAGGCCAATATTACTAATGATTTAGCAAAAAAATTGTCTGTAATGCTAGGGACTAGCGAGGATGTATGGCTCAATTTACAGAAAACCTATGATCAAAAATTAATCAAAATACAGAAGGAAAAGGATTTTGATGAGCAGGCTTTTCTTGCAAGATTAATTGACTATAAATATTTTGTTGAGACAGTAGGCTTAGCATCGACAAAAGATATAAATGAAAAAATTGTAAATTTGTGTAGGTATTTTAAGGTTTCAGATTTAAGAAATATGTTGGTGCCTGATTTTTTGGTCAACTATAGGACGGGGATAAGATCTGTAGATGAAAAAAATATTGTAAATTCAAGGGCTTGGGTACAGACTGCAATAAATATCTCACAAGACATCGAAACAAAACAATATAATGTCTATAAATTGAAATCATATTTGCCAGAAGTAAGGAGTATGACTGTACAGTCTCCCGATATTTTCTTTCCAAAATTACGACAGATTTTTGCAGAGTGTGGTGTTGCATTTGTTTTGTTGCCAAATTTAAAGAATTCCGGCGTAAATGGAGCGGTTAAATGGATTAATGATGATAGAGTTGTTTTGGCAATGAACAATAGGCGACTTGATGCAGATATTTTTTGGTTCTCATTATTTCATGAAATAAGGCATGTACTTCAAAAGAAAACAAAGACTACTTTTATTAGTTATTCAGAAAAAGAAATGGTTGAGGTTAACAAGCAATTAGAAGAGGATGCGGATAATTTTGCAAAAAACTATTTAATCCCGCAAGCAGCATTAAGGAAGTTTGCTCCCTCAAAATATACTACTGATGATGAAATAGTTGCTTTTGCAAAAACTATAGGTATCCATCCGGGGATTGTAGCAGGCAGATTACAACATGATGGTATCATTGCTCCTAATAGATGTTCAAAATTAAAGGAGAAGTACAAAATAGAAATAGAGAAAACCGCATAAAACCTAAATTTATATTGTTAAATTTCTAATTCCGGAATATTGAGTCATTAATTAATGTGACCTGATATTCCGGGACTTTTTTATGAAAAAAAACATTTATGTGAATTAATGTGATTGTATTGACAACAATAAAACATATGATAATATATTCATATGAACGATGATTCATTAATAGATTGAAAGTTAATAAGTTAATAAGTTAATAAGTTAATGAGTCAATAGAGATCAATTAATAAATAGATTAATGAATTAAAAGTTTAGAAATGGAGTAAATAGTGTCAGAAAGATATGATGACAAAAAAATAAACCATCTTATCCAGAATGTGTCAGAGGATGAGCTGAGTGATCTCGCGGAGCTTTTCAAGGTATTTGGAGACTCTACCCGTATAAAGATCCTTTATGATCTTTTCCAGGGTGAGAGAAATGTTACAGAGATCTGTGATGACCTTGAGATGAATCAGTCAGCGATATCACATCAGCTAAAGATACTTAAGACCAGCAAGCTGATCAAGTCCAGGAGAGATGGCAAAGCTATGATATACAGTCTTGCTGATGATCATGTAAAGATGATTATTGCAATGGGTAAGGAGCATGTAGAGGAGTAAAACTGATCTACAGTTCCTACAGGGCACCAGTGTGGTGTTTTTAGTTCATTTAATAAAGCAGTTATGTTGCTTTCAATGAAAAATAATAAAGTCAGAATTCAAAATAGATAATCTATTTTAAATAAAAAATCAAATTAATAGGAGCAAACATTATGAAGAAGAAATTTAAGTGTGAGATTGATTGTGCCAACTGTGCAGCCAAGGTTGAGGAGGCTGTAAAAAAGCTCGATGGTGTAAATGATGCAAAGGTAAATTTTGTAATGCAGAAATTCACTCTTGATGCTGATGATGAGAGATTTGATGATATTTTAAAGCTCGCCATTGAGACAGGCAGAAAGATCGAGCCTGATTTCTCTGTAGAGGTTTGATACATAACATATGGACAAGAAACTGAAAAAAGAACTAAATAAGATTTTAGCCAGTGTCGCAATATTTTTTGCGATGCTGGTCATTGAGAAAACGGGCATTTGTCCCGTTATTTTTGATAACAGATTACTTAAATTTTTGTTCTATCTTATACCTTACTTTATGAGCGGCTACTCAGTAGTGAGAAAGGCTTTACTTGGTATCAAAAACAAGCAGCCTATGGATGAGTCACTGCTCATGACTATCGCCACGATAGGAGCATTTGCAACAGGAGAGAGCTCCGAGGCCGTAGCTGTCATGGTGTTCTATCAGGTAGGCGAGTGGTTCCAGAAGTATGCAGTAGGTAAGTCCCGCAAAAACATCTCCAGCCTCATGGACATCGTGCCTGAGGAGGCCAATGTTGAGAGGGAGGATGGCACAGTTGAGACCATAGATCCTGACGACGTAGAGATAGGTGATATCCTCATCATCAAGGCCGGAGACAGGATACCTGTTGATGGAGAGGTGGTGCAGGGTGAGTCCCTTGTCAATACCTCAGCTCTCACAGGTGAGTCGGTACCTCGTACAGTCCGTGTGGGCGATCAGATAATCTCCGGATGCATCAATGGTGAGGGCCTGCTCAAGATCAGAGCCACCAAGGCATTTGAGGACTCAACAGTATCAAAGATCCTGGAGCTCGTAGAGACAGCCTCAGAGAAAAAGTCAAAGACAGAAAATTTCATCACGAGATTTGCGAGAGTGTACACACCTATTGTTGTTTACGCAGCTATCGCACTTGCAGTGATTCCATCCATCATCACCAGAGACCCGGCCACATGGTTTTACAGAGCCTGTACATTCCTTGTTGTGTCATGTCCATGCGCTCTTGTTATCTCAATACCTCTTGCGTTTTTTGGAGGTATCGGCGCGGCCAGCACCATCGGCGTGCTCATCAAGGGCTCCAATTATCTTGAGCTCCTTGCAAGACTTGACACAGTTGTTTCGGACAAGACTGGAACACTCACAGAGGGTAACTTTGTAGTTTCTCAGGTTGAGACAGCAGAGGGAGTTGACAGGGCTGAGCTCCTCAGGACTGCAGCACTTGCAGAGGGTATGAGCACACATCCTATTGCCAAGTCTATACGTGATGAGCTCTCCAGGGAGTTCCCGGATTATCAGATAAATACAAACATTGTTACTGATGTTGAGAATGTCAGCGGCCAGGGCATCATCGCCACCATTGATGGTAAAAAAGTCTATGTAGGTAGTGAGAAACTCATGGAGGCATACGGCATTAAATATACAGAGGCATCAGATGAGGCAGCAACAATCTCTTATGTGGCTGTTGAGGCTGGAGTAAATGATGCTGTATCTGGTACTGAAACTGGTTCAGGTACTAAGACCGAAACAAGTACAGAGACGGGAACTGTTGCTGATTCAGCTACCGGAATCAAATATCTTGGTGCAATCCTTATAAAGGATCAGGTCAAGTCCGGGGCAAGAGATGCGATCGCTGATATGAAACGCGAGGGAGTAAGAAATGTTGTTATGCTTACCGGTGACAGGCAGACAGTTGGAGAGGCTGTAGGCAGAGAGCTGAGAGTTGATAAGGCTTATACAGATCTCCTGCCACAGGATAAGGTTGCAAAGGTTGAGACACTTATCACAGAGCTTGATGAGAGAGGTCACAAAGACGGAAAGGCAGAGCTTGCATTTATCGGAGACGGTATCAATGACGCACCTGTACTTGCCAGAGCAGACGTTGGTATAGCCATGGGGTCCATTGGATCAGATGCAGCAATTGAGGCAGCAGATGTGGTGATCATGGATGATGACCTGAGGAAGATTGCATCAACAATACGCATTGCCAAAAAGACAGCCAGCGTATCCACCCAAAATATAGCATTCGCACTGATAGTAAAAATCCTGGTGCTGATACTCGGTGCCCTGGGACTCGCAAATATGTGGGCAGCGGTTTTTGGTGACGTTGGTGTTTCTGTCATATGCATACTCAATGCAATGAGATTGCTGGTAGTAAATAGAAAATAGAAAATGCACGGGATGGGTGCCAGGCTTGCTGTTTGAAAGAACATCATGTGTAGGCATGTACGTATCCAGATGTACGTAGTACAGATGGTACGAACATGACAAACAGGATGTACTTTCAACACCGTTGAGCCGGCGCCCGCCCGTGCATTTTCTTATAATTATTAATAATTCATTGTAATTTAATATGCATTGTTGTATAACAGTAAAAGAAATAAACACAGGGGAGCTTGTAGATGCAGGCTGAGAGGAAGTAATCAACTTCGACCCTATAACCTGATACGGATAATGCCGTCGTAGGAAGTCATACACCATGATTTAATAGGAGGCGTCCGTTAGGATTGCCTCTTTATTTTTGTCTAAAAATGCAAATATATATGGGCGGTTCTGACAGGTCATTTTAATTACCGGACTCAAAACATCAGAAATAAAACAAAAACCAAAACAAAATACTAAAACAATAAACCAAAACAGTAAAACCAAAACAAAAAAATAAAAGTACACTTTGAGCCGGTTACGTACTTGAAAGGGGAGATATTATGAATGTTGGAATCGTTGTTACCTTTGTTGTCATCTACTATGCGGTGACTCTTTTCCTGATCAGAGGGGTCAGAGTTTCTACGAGGGATCTGTGTCTTGCCGGGTTAGTAGCTGCCATGACAGTCGTGCTGGAGTACATCCGTATCCCACTTCCAACAGGCGCTGCCATGCCACTGTGCTCACCGATACCACTAATGCTGCTTGCCATATTTGTGGACTATCGTCTGGCCATCATCACCGGTTGGGCCTGTGGAATCCTTGTTATGTTTGTGGTTCCTGGATGGCAGCTGGTTCATTGGGGACAGTTCTTTGTGGAGCATATGATCTGCTTCTCATGCCTTGGATATACCGGTGTTTTTGGAACAGAAAAAAGATACAAGATGATCGGCGGCATGACACTGGCATCTGTATTAAAGATACTGGGTCATCTTTTTAGCGGCGTTGTCTTCTTTTCACAGAATGCCTGGGACGGCTGGGGAGCATGGGGTTATAGCCTGGCTTATAACATTTCTCAGAACCTGCCGCTGTGCATACTCTCAGCTATCGTTGTGCTGATGCTGCCACTTGGAACCATGAGACTCGCCACCTGTGAGAGGTAAATTGAAAGACAAGCAGATTAAAGGACTAGTGCCTGAAGCATTAGCCCCAAATACAACTCTGCTGTAAGCGCAAGTAGCATATAATGCATAGCGCACCGCATGCTATAAAGATAGGCTTTCATGAATAAGTAAGACAGAAAAAGAGAAGACAGAAAAAGAGAAGACAGAAAAAAAGAAGACTGAATAAAAGAAGACTGAATAAGGGAGAAGAAATGAAAAATCAAAACACAGTAGCTAGATTACTCGATGCAACAAAGGATATCTGGGCCGCTTACAACCAGCATCCATTTGTTCTGGGGATACAGGACGGAACCCTGGACAGGGAGAAGTTCCGCTATTACATCATCCAGGATTATCTATATCTTGAGGAGTATGCCAAGACCTTTGCTATCGGCGTTGCCAAGACCAGGGACCACAAAATGGCCAACCTTTTTGCCAAGTACATTTCAGTCATGAATGGTGAGCTGGATGTCCACCAGGGCTATCTCGCAAGGCTGGGAGTAACCAAGGAGGACATTGAGGCCACACCTCGTTCTCTCGATAATCTCTCCTACACCTCCTACATGCTGAGGGTCGCCTATGAGGAGGGTGACGTTGAGATCCTTACAGCCATTCTGGCCTGCGCCTACAGCTATGAGGTCATCGCCAAAAACATGGTTAAAAACAATCCGGCATCTGTGGAGGACGAGTTTTACGGCAGTTGGGTCAAGGGCTATGCTTCTGATGGCTATGCTGAGGAGAATGTTATCCTCCTGGAGGCGATGGATGACCTGACCAGAGATTACACCGAGAAGCAGATACAGCATCTCATTGACATTTTCGTAGCCTGCTCACGATATGAGCTGGCATTCTGGGAGATGTCCTGGAACCTGAGTAAATAAAAAACATTCAATAAAAACATAATCAAAAA
>Ga0256405_10003010_pt1 | contig 36300 bp, 30 predicted proteins | sample RumenRJG_02DNA_FD_189096 | JGI IMG/M metagenome (GOLD analysis project Ga0256405, IMG submission 189096) | Bovine rumen microbial communities from Lethbridge, Alberta, Canada - RJG_02 | ecosystem: Host-associated > Mammals > Digestive system > Stomach > Rumen | place: Canada: Alberta...
CAAGCCCGTTAAACATTATACTATTGCGGCGCGCCGAGAGGCGACGACCGCTCGCCTACAAAGATAAGACAGCGGTCTTGATTTTTATACAACTGGCCTAAAATCGAAAGATTTTATGTACATTTGTCACATGGAGCAAGACGAAAAATTCATGCGCGAGGCTCTTTCGGAAGCCAAAGCCGCCCTCGCGGAGGGAGAAATCCCCATCGGAGCCGTTGTAGTATGGAAAGGCCGCATTATCGGCCGGGGTCATAACCAGACGGAGCGGCTGCACGACACCACCGCCCATGCGGAGATGATTGCCATCACGGCCGCCACGGAGGCAAACGGCGGTAAATACCTCAACGACTGCACCTTATACGTAACGGTGGAGCCTTGCCCCATGTGTGCCGGCGCCCTGGCCTGGGCCCAGATGGGCCGTATTGTCTATGGCGCCCCGGACCAGCGGCGCGGTTACTCGCTCTTCTCCCCTTCCCTGCTTCACCCCCGTACAAGCGCAGAGGGCGGCATCCTTCAGGAAGAATGCGCCGCCCTCATGCTGGATTTTTTCCGCGAGAAACGGGGATAATCAGAGCATCAGGCCCGCTTTAACCTTGTTTGCGGCCTCGTCCCCCTTCAGGTAACGGAGAATGGCCAGGCCGAAGTTCACGGCATGGCCGGCGCCGCGTCCGGTGATAAGATGGCCATCGACAACGGCACTTTCCGGAGTAAAGACCGCACCCTTGTCCAGGAGCGCCTGCTCAAAGCCATCGAAACAAGTGAACTTTTTCCCTTCCAGGCCGGGGAGCTGCGACACCACCAGGCCGGGAGCGGCGCAGATGGCGGCCACGGCGCCCCCGCGGGCCCAGTGGTCCTGCAGGATTTCCATGAGTTCCGCATGCTGGGCCAGGTTCTTGCTGCCCGGCATGCCACCCGGGAAAATCATGACGTCCGTGCCGTCGGTGCCCGGTTCCATCACTTCCAGGTCGGCCCAATTGGTATCTACCGATACGGGCAGTCCGTGGGAACTTTCCACCATATAATCGTCCGAAATGGAAACGGTCCTTACCGCTACGCCGCCGCGAAGCAGCACATCCCGCGTGCCCAGGGCTTCCATGTCCTCGAAGCCATCGGCCAAAAAAATGTGTATCCCTTTCATAGCATGAAATATTTTTGTTCTACGTTCCACTACTGTCATTCCGACCCTCCTCTTGTCATTCCGAGCCTCCTCTTGTCATTCCGAGCGAAGTCGAGGAATCTCCTTTTCATTTGAACAGGTCTTCAAAATTAGCAAAAGATACTATTTTTTCCAAAGAAATGTTTTATCTTTGCAGTCCCGAATTGAACTGTGGTGTAATGGTAGCACTAGGGATTTTGGTTCCCTCAGTCAGCGTTCGAATCGCTGCAGTTCAACGGATTTTCCGCCAGGCCCCTCCGCCTGGCTTTTTCTTGCCCCTTCTCCATAGACTATCCCCCACCGCCGCTAAAGCACACGGTGCCCATGTGGAAGCATCTCTCTGATTAACAGGCGATTACAAGAAATGCCTTATCTCAAATCGGATAAGGCATTTCACATAACGCGCTATAAGTCAATTATTTACATCCACGCGTAGAAACAGGCCCCCAACTCCGCAGTGGGAGCGACACCGCTACCAGGATATATTTTCTATTGTTTCTTTGCCACTGTTTCCAGGCTTGCCTCAGAAGATTCCAGCACCTTCACTTGCTTGCCGGACGAGAGAATCTTATTTATATGGACCAAGGTTGAGTCGTCCGCCTGCAGATTACGGAAATTGGTATATCTGGCCGGAAAACCTTTCACTTTGACCGTCACATAGACTTCCCTGCCGTCACTTTTATCGGTCTCGACGGAATAAGTGGGAGCCACAATCACATCGGCATCGCTTGATTCAGCGAACTGAAAGAGTGCCTGCGCTTTGAGCTCCTCAATGTTGGCGGCAACACTACGCCGGGCCTCGGCCGCATAACGCTCCAGCACTTCCACATTTTTGGTATCCGGGGCCTCCGGGAGCGTGATTTTCCCCTTAATTTTAAAAACGGTAGATGCCGACGGAATGATGGAAAGTTCAGCTACAAGCGGAGTTACAAACATTTTGGGCTGTGTCTCTACAGCCGTGGCTTCATATTTAGTCACAGTGGCGCCCGTTACAGTAGTTTGGGCGCGTAAGGAAAAAGCACATGCGCAGAGGAAAAATGCAAGGAGGACAATCTTTTTCATGAACTGGTAATTAATTATTGGTTAAGTATTTGCAGATTCAAGGCTTTTTGCATAAAACAGCGTATCAGAATTTATAGCCGACGCCAAAATGCAGCCGAAGATTATGGAAGCGGTAGCTGATTGGAGGAACATAGGAAGCGCCTACCATCAAAGCCACATGGCCCACATAGAAGTAGCCGCCCAATTCCGGGGCGGGAGCGATATAGAAGTCCGAACCATTATACCAGTTATTTTTCAGCACTTCTTTGACCGCGATGACACCGCTGTCATATTGTAGATAATCCCTTCCCATTGCCACGCCGGAGCCCAGATAGAGGTCGGCATGTTTGCCAAGCCGGAGAACAGCACCGAGAGAGAACGTATAGCGGGCATACCTTGTCTTTGATTTGTCCACGACAATACTGCCAACGTCATCGTTAAATTCGTTCCTGACAGTAAAAGAAGGATTGTAAGCATAATCATAATAATAATCATCCCGATGGTAGTTCCCGAAATTAAAGGGCAAACTCTCGTTGCTGAAAGGCAATCCCCCAACACCGATTTCCGCCCCCACATAAAAGCCGAAGAGCTGGGCCCAGACAAAACGGGCACCCAGTTCACCTGTAAAATACTCATCACGCAACCCGGCTTCCATTACACCCGTACCCAGCACAGCCATGTGCGTAGCATAGGTTTTCTTTACTCTTTCGGTGCTAATGGAAACACCGGTATAATCCACTGTCTGGGCAATGGCCACAAAACCACTAAGAGTTAATGCGATTGCAAGTATAAGTTTTTTCATTGGTTAGTAAATATTGGTCCGCGCAAATATACTGTTTTTTTGACAAAAACAATTGGTTTTCTGCAAGTTTTAATAATATTGCGCACAACCCGACTGGTCAGTAACAACCTGATAACCAGCCAAATCCAAATAATCCTCGGCGCAAAAGGAGCCGAGGATTACAAGCAAGTCACTCTGTGTCAAGCCGTTATCGGCCAGCGGGTATTAGCTGCTGCGGTGACTGTTGCCGATAAATCAGCGAATAACCAGCCGGTGGATGCGGCGCGGTACGGAGACCAGAATCTCGTACGGAATGGTGCCCAGAATGCCGGCCAGCTCGCTGGCGGTAGGGTCCTCGCCAAAGATGGTGACGGTGTCGCCCACGGCACACGGAATGCCCGTAACATCCAGCATGCACATGTCCATGCAAATATTGCCGATGGTGGGCGCCCGGTGGCCGTTGACGCTGAAAGAAGCGTTGCCGCGGCCCAGGTGGCGGTCCAGTCCGTCCGCATAACCAACGGGAATGGTGGCGATGACGGTGCCTTCCTTGGCATGGCCCCATCGGCCATAACCGATTGTGTCGTTGGGGCCTAAAGTTTTCACTTGCAGAACTTTACACTTGAGAGAGGCTACGGGAGCCAGCTTTTTGTCCGGCAGGGCGCTGATCCCATAAATGCCGATGCCCAGCCGCACCATGTCAAACTGGTACTGGGCAAAACGCTCGATGCCGGCGGAATTCAGGATGTGCCGCATGGGCATGTAGCCGATACCGTCGGCAATGTAATTCACATTGTCCCGGAAAAGGTGAATCTGGCCCAGGGTGAAAGCGTCCTCTGCCGGATCCTCCGCCACGCACAGGTGGGAGAAAACGGCCTTGACCTTGACCTCCGGCGTCTGTTTCAGATAGTCCACCAGCTCCGGCAGCTCGCCTGTCATGAAGCCCAGGCGGTGCATGCCGGTGTCCAGTTTGATGTGGACGGGATAGTCCTTGAGGCCCCGCTCCCGCAATACCGCCACCAGTTTTTTCAAGGAGTAGAGGTTGGGTATGGAAGGCTCCATGCGCGTTTCGATGATTTCCGGATAGAAATCCGTTCCGGCGGTGAGTACAAGGATGGGCAGGGAGATACCGTTGCGGCGCAGTTCCAGGCCTTCCACCGGATAGGCGACGGCCAGATAGTCCGCCCCGGCGCGCTGCATCATGGATGCGAACTCCACGCCGCCGTGCCCATATGCGTTGGCCTTCACCAATACCAGAAGCTTGGTTTTGGGGTCCAGCAAAGAACGGAAGTAACGGTAATTTTCCGTTGCCGCCTTCAGGTTCAGTTCCAAACGGGAGAAGTCGTCTTGCAGTTCGCGCATGCCTTTCTGTTTAATCATGCAAAATTAACATTTCTGACCGACATTTTGTCATAAAAATTGTATTTTTGCAAACGGGGTGCAATTTTTGTGGAGACGGGTAACAGCAAAAAAGAATGAATTATGTCAAGCACAGGTATTTGGATACTGATGATAGTGGTGATGGTGCTCAGCCTCATCATCCAAAACCGGCTCAACAGCCGCTTCGAGAAATATTCCCAGGTCCCGCTGGGGCTCACCGGTGCGGAGGTGGCCAGCCGCATGCTCCAGGCCCATGGCATCCGGGACGTAAAAATTGTGTCGATAGCGGGCAAACTCACGGACCATTATGACCCCACCACCAAAACCGTAAACCTGAGCGAAAACGTATATTACGGCAAATCGGTGGCCGCTGCGGCAGTCGCCGCCCATGAGTGCGGGCATGTTGTGCAGCACGCGACAGGCTATGCCTGGCTCCGGATGCGCAGCGCCCTGGTTCCGGTGGTGTCCTTCTCCAGCAACATTGTTTCCTGGGTACTGCTGGCCGGGGTGGTTTTCATCAATACGTTCCCTTCGCTGCTGTGGATTGGCATTGCCCTCTTCGCCCTCACTACGCTGTTCAGTTTCATCACCCTCCCGGTGGAGATTAACGCCAGTGCCCGGGCCGTGTCCTGGCTGGAGAGCGCCGGTATCGTCAGTTATGAAACCAAGCCCATGGCCGTGGACGCCCTCAAGTGGGCTGCCTACACCTACGTGATTGCCGCCCTGGGCTCCCTGGCCACCCTGCTGTACTACATTTCCATCGGCAACAGCCGCCGCAGTTAAAACAGCGTAGGGTGATTTTCCTCCAGCTCGGAGAGGATTTTGCTCATGATGGCCTCACGGAAGAGGGCTGACTTGGCGTGCACCTTGAAACGGGTGCAATACTCGTCGATGGCGGCCAGCTCGCTGGCGTTGAAATAAAGCACATAGCGGTTTTTCCGCAGCAGCAGTTCGCGCTGCTTTTCCAGGTAGGCGGGGTCCACGCCGGGGATTTTCTTTCGTCTGGCCATAGATTCTTCGCTTTGCTCAGAATGACACGTACTTACAAGGACACATATTTGTGCTGCACCACACCCTTCTTATCCAACTGCACCACCATGGGCAGGGCGGAAAGGTCAAATGTATCCAGCAATTGACGGCCCAGCTGCGGGGCGTCGTTCAGGACGGCATCCATATTCACCAGCAGCACGCGCGCACGGCGGTTTTCCTGCACCACACGCTCCACGGCGGCCAGCATTTCCTGGCAGGAAGCGCAGCCCGCCGAATAAAACACCAGGTATGCAGGAGCCCCCTTCAGTTTCCTCAGAGAAAACGCTCCGGAACGGGAACCCGGTACAAAAAGACACGGTTTGCGCCTTAAAACGCCCGGCACCTGCATATCCGGCACCGGCGAGCCCACCGGCGTACGGGTACAAAGGTCCAGCAGGAGTTCACCCAGCGACACCACCTGCGCCTGGTCCTGCGGCGAATCCCACACGTCCGGCAACTGAATGTACTTCTTCACAAACGGCACAGCCGCCTCGCGGAACACCTCCGTTTTCCGGGACGACAGATAATACAGCATGTCGCCAAAATTCTGCTTGAAGGCGTCCAAGTTCCCCTCCCCGAACGTACGGGCGGCCATATAATCCGCCACATCCATCACGTGGGAAACATTCAGCGAATCACCATAAGCGGCAAAAAGCTGGTCCAGCGCCTCCATCTGCGCCCGCTCGCCATAGACAAACTGCCCGGCGGAGAATTCCCGGTTCAGGAGCAGCTGCAGGGCCGATGTATCCAGTCCGCGCCCCAGGATTTCCCCGGACGGCGACACCAGGAACATCCGCGGCGTCTGGAGCACGCCATACAGGCGCTGCCAGTCCTCCGGAGATGGGCTCCACACATGCGTAACACCTTCAAAACCGGCCCTGTATGCCTCCCAGGAAGCCTCGTCCTGCCCCACGTAAATGGCATATACCGTCACCGGATACTTCCTTTCCTTCACAAACGCTTTCAGACGGGCCGATTCCACCTTGCAGGTTGCGCAGCCCGTATCGTAAAAATACAGCACCGAATAGCCCTCTCCGGGTATTTTCACGCGGGCCCCGGACGGGTCAAACGCCTGCAGCACCGGCGCCGGCATCCCGATGAGCGAGGCCTCGTTGAACGCCACGAACACCTTGGCATTCACGAGGTCCATCTCCTCCGCCATGGCCACCTTGCCGGAAAGGAACCACTCCCGCGCCACGTGCACGGCAACGGCATCGTCCCCCATAATCTTGGACTGGAGATAATGGTTGTACACCTTGAGCGCCACGTACTGCCGCACCAGCGAATCCTGGCAGGAGGCAATGAGGTAGTCGCACTCTTTATTCTGGACCGATGCCGGTTCCCCGGCCAGCGCCGTAAAATACTCGTCCAGCTTGGCGCCCAGCTCCGGATACGGCTCCTGGGCCCAGGCGACAACGGCAAAAACGGCCGTCAAAAGGGATGCAAGCAGCTTTTTCATAGCTCCACGCCCTCCGGGATAAAGGCCGAATAGTCTCCGCCATGCCGGAGGATGTCCCGCACGGCGGAAGAAGAAATGTGCGCAAATTCCTGGGCGGTAGGGATGATGATGGTCTCGATTTCCGGCGCCAGGCGGCGGTTGGCGTCTGCAATGGAGCGCTCCGTTTCAAAATCTATCATGTTGCGCACCCCACGCACAATGTGATGAATCCCCCGCTGCCGGCACGCATCAATGGTAAGGCATTCGTACGAAATGACGGAAACGCCTGATAATCCGGCGGTTGCCCGATGAATGACGTCCAGCTTTTTCTCCATGTCAAAAAAGCCCCGCTTGTCCTGGTTGATACCCACGGCCACCACCACCTCGTCGAACATGGTGAGGGCGCGTTTGAGGATATTCAGGTGACCGGCCGTAAAAGGGTCGAAAGAGCCGGGAAAAAGCGCTTTGGTTTTCATAACTGCCAATTAATAGGAGTTTTACCCTCTGAAACGAGGAGTTGGTTGGTCTTGGAAAAATGCCGGCAACCGAAGAAGGCGCCCCGGGCCAGCGGAGACGGATGGGCCGCCTCCAGCACATGATGCCGGGAAGGGTCTATCAGGCTTGCCTTGCTACGGGCATAGCTGCCCCACAGCAGGAACACGATGCCGCTGCAGTTCGCATTCAGATAGCGGATGACGGCGTCCGTAAATTCCTGCCAGCCAATATTTTGGTGCGACGCAGCCTGCCCGGCTTCCACCGTGAGGATGCTGTTCAGCAGCAGGACACCCTGCCGGGCCCAGTCCTCCAGATTGGGACGGCCGCTCATGCGGATGCCCAGATCCGTCTCAATTTCCCGGAAGATATTCCGAAGCGAAGGCGGCATGCGCACCCCGTCCGGCACGGAGAAAGACAGCCCCATGGCCTCTCCCGGATTGTGGTACGGGTCCTGGCCCAGGATAACCACCTTCACCTGCTGAACGGGCGTGAGCTCGAACGCACGGAAAATGAGCCCTCCGGGCGGGTAAATCACCTTCCCGGCGGCTTTTTCCTGATGCAGAAAGCGCGCCAGCTGTGCGAAATACGGTTTCCCGAATTCGCCCGCCAACGCGTCTTTCCAACTTTGCTCTATCTTTACGTCCATAGATTCTTCGCTTCGCTCAGAATGACATGCAAGGGCGTCAGAAAATAAAATCTATGACATCCTTGATGGTTTTCACATAGACAAAGATAAGACCTTTTATGTAAATTTCCTTGATATCTTCCACATCTTTGCGATTTTCCTCGGAAATCACGATGGTGTGGACGCCCGCGCGCTTGGCCGCCAGGATTTTCTCCTTGATGCCGCCAACCGGCAGCACACGGCCGCGGAGGGTCATTTCGCCCGTCATGGCAATCTGGCTCTTGGGGGCCTTCCCGCGCAGGGCGCTCACCATGGAACTCACCATGGTAATGCCCGCCGACGGGCCGTCCTTGGGCACGGCGCCCTCCGGCACATGGATGTGGATATCCTTCTTCATGAATTCCTCCGTGGTAAGGCCGGCCAGTTCCGGATGGGCCTTCACATACTGCCAGGCAATCTGCGCACTTTCCTTCATCACGTCGCCCAGGTTGCCGGTCATGGACAGGGCTCCCTTACCCTCGCTCACCTGGCTTTCCACAAAGAGGATTTCACCGCCCATCTCCGTCCAGGCCAGGCCGGTGACCACACCGGGGCCTTCGTTGCCCTTCACATCGTCATGGAAGGCCGTGGGAAGACCCAGATACTCACGCAAATGCGCGGGTTCAATCACCCTGGGGAACGCCTGTTCCAGGGCCATCTTCTTGGCCGTCACGCGCGCAATCTTGGCAATCTGCTTTTCCAGGCCGCGCACGCCGGATTCATGGGTATATTTGTCGATGATTTCCTGCAGGGCTGCGTCGCTGATGGAAAGCTCATCGGCACGCAGTCCATGTTCCGTCAATTGTTTGGGGACCAGGTACTTGTGGGCAATCTCCAGCTTTTCTTCCGCCAGGTATCCGCTCACGTTGATCATCTCCATACGGTCTTTCAGGGCCGGCTGGATGGTGCCAATGCCGTTGGCCGTGGTAATGAACAGCACGTTGGACAGGTCATAGTCTATGTCCAGGTAGTTGTCGTGGAAGGTGGTGTTTTGCTCCGGGTCCAGGGCCTCCAGCAGGGCGCTGGAAGGGTCTCCCTTGAAGTCCGACGACAGTTTGTCAATCTCGTCCAGGACAATCACCGGATTGGAGGTGCCGGCGCGCTGGATGCCGTTCAAAATACGGCCCGGAAGCGCCCCCACGTAGGTTTTGCGGTGACCGCGAATCTCGGCCTCGTCGTGCATGCCGCCCAGGGATATCCTTATATATTTACGCCCGAGCGCGCGGGCGATGCTCTTGCCTAAGGACGTCTTACCCACGCCGGGAGGGCCCCACAGGCACAGGATGGGCGAACGCATGTTTCCCTTGAGCTTGAGCACGGCCAGGTACTCGATAATGCGGTCTTTCACGCTGTCCAAGCCAAAGTGGTCCTCGTCCAGCACTTCCTGCGCATGCTGCAGGTCCAGGTTGTCGTCTGACAGTTCCCCCCAGGGCAGGTCCAGCATAAACTGAATGTACGCGTACTGGATGCTGTAGTCCGGCGACGTAGGGTTGTATTTCTCCAGGCGGGCCATTTCCTTATCGAAGATGGCACGCACCTCCTTGGACCACTTTTTCTCGTCGGCCCGGCGGCGCATTTTCTCAAACTCCTCGCCTTCGTCCATGCCCAGCTCCTCCTGGATGGTACGCAGCTGGTTGTTCAGGTAATATTCCCGCTGCTGCTGGTCGATATCGGTCTTTACCTTCTGGTTAATCTCCTGCTTGATTTGCAGCAGCTGCGTCTGGGTGTCCAGCACCTTGAGCAGGGCCAGACCACGCTCGTGGATGTCCGTGATGGAGAGCAGGGCCGTACGCTCGGAGAAATTCTCCACCTCGATGGTAGTGGCGATGAAATTCACCAGAAAGTGGAAATTCTCGATGCTGCGCAGCGCGCCAACGGCTTCCTTGGGGGCGAAGGAGGAGGACTTCACGATGAGGGCCGCCTTTTCCTTCAGGGACTCGGCCAGCACGCGGATCTCGCGTTCATCGGCATCGGCAGGAAGGGTCTCTTCCAGATAGCTCACGCGGCCCTCCAGGTAGGGTTCATAGGAAACCAACTCCTGCAGCTGGGCCAGCGAACCGCCCTGCAGGATGGCCGTGACCGAACCGTCCGGCATTTCCAACGTCTTGATGAGCTTGCAAACGGTGCCGAACCGGTACAAATCCCCTTCCCGGGGCTCCTCTACCGACACATCCACCTGCGGGAAAGCCGCCAGCCAGCCGGCGCCGGACTCCACGGCCTGCACCAGTTTCACCGACTTCTCCCGCCCCACCGTCACCGGGAACACCGTTCCGGGGAAGACGACGGCATTGCGAAGCGCCAGGACGGGAATAACCGGCGGCAGTTCCGCCGTATCCACTTTCATGGACGCAGCCTCCCCTACTACGGGCATAATATTCACCTCCACGGAGGAGGGCATCATCATATCTTGTAGATTTTTCATATCAATCTGCCATTTTGTCATATAATTAGGACACAATAATCCCAGCCCCTATATGGTCAATCTCCGTGCCAATCGCGTTATCTGGCAGATTTTTGCCATTAAGATTTTGAATTGTGAAAAATTAAATCTATTTTTGCGCTGATTTTCAGAATATGAAAACCAAACGTATAAAACTATAGAAACTATGACTAAGGCAGAGATTGTAAACGAAGTATCCAAAACCACCGGTCTGGAAAAGACGCAGGTTCTGGCTGTTATTGAAGAATTTACCAACGTGGTAAAGGGTTCCCTGATTGCCGGCAACCCGGTTTATCTCCGTGGCTTCGGCAGCTTTATCATCAAGCACCGCGCCCAGAAGGCCGCCCGCAACATCACCCGCAAAACCACCATCACCATCCCTGCACATGACATCCCGGCCTTCAAGCCCGCCAAGAGCTTTGCAAGCGCCGTTAAAGAGAAATAAACCCTTAACAACCATTTCATTATGCCCAACGGTAAAAAGCATAAGAGACACAAGATGGCGACGCACAAGCGTAAAAAACGCTTGCGCAAGAACCGCCACAAGAAGAAGTAAGCCTTCTTCCCGAAGTACAGGGCTTGCGGAGGGATTCGCGAGCCCTTGTCTTGTAAAACCAACATTTCCACATGGAGTCAGAGAAACCGGACAAGGATCTGATTGTTGACGTTAGTTCAACGGAGGTACATATCGCCCTGATGGAAAATCACCGGCTGATAGAGTACAACACGGAGTCCAGCACTGGGAACAAATTCACCGTGGGAGACGTTCACCTGGGTAAGGTGAAAAAGATTCTCCCCAATCTCAATGCTGCCTTTGTGGACATCGGCGACAAAAAAGAGGCCTTCATCCATTATCTGGACTTGGGACTGTACTTCAATGCGTTCGACCAGTTTGTAAAGGAATCCAACGGCAACACGAATCTCAAAGACTTGTATTCGCGCATTGCCATCGGAACCCCTCTTCCCAAAGAAGGACGCATAGAAGAATACCTGAAACCCGGCCAGATGATTGTGGCGCAAATCGTCAAGGAGCCCATTTCCACAAAGGGATCGCGACTGACTGCGGAAATTTCATTGGCAGGACGCAACATCGTACTTCTCCCCTTCGCAGAGAAAGTGTCCATCTCCCAGAAGATTGGCTCGAAGGAAGAGAAACGTAGATTAGAGACACTGGTCAGGAGCATTCTCCCCAAGAATTACGGTGCCATCATCCGCACCGCCGCGGAAGGCAAAAACGCAGCCACGCTGGTAGGAGAGACCGAATCGCTCATTGAAAAATGGGAAAGTTCCTGGAAAAAGATTGCCAAAAACAAGACCGTCCAGCTGCTCTTTACGGAATACAGCAAAACAACTACCGTCCTGAGGGACCTCCTCAACGACTCGTTCTCCAACATCTGGATCAACGATGCACACGTGGCCGAAGAAGCCCGGAAGTATGTTTCGCTCATTTCTCCGGAACAAGAGAAAATCGTGCACCTGTATGAAGGGAAACAGCCCATCTATGACCATTTTGAGGTCACCCGACAAATCAAGGGCTCCTTCGGAAAAGTTGTGCCGATGCGGCAGGGCGCCTATCTGGTAATCGAAACCACAGAAGCGCTGAATGTCATCGACGTAAACAGCGGTATCCGCACCAAGACGGCCGACCAGGAGGAGAATTCCTTCGAGGTGAACAAGATAGCGGCCGAGGAAATTGCCCGACAGCTGCGGCTGCGGGACATGGGCGGAATTGTGATTGTGGACTTCATCGACATGGAGACCAATGAACACAAGAATGCGCTGTTCAAACTGATGCAGGAGCTTATGGAAGCTGACAGGGCCAAGCACAACGTGCTGCCGCTCACCAAGTTCGGACTGATGCAAATCACCCGGCAGCGGATTCGCCCTGTAACGGAAATCAACACCTCGGAGCAGTGCCCCGTATGCCACGGCACCGGGAAAATCCACTCCAGTGTTGTCATTGATGAAGAGATAGAGCGTAAAATCGCCTTCTATGTCATCGAAAAAGGTGTCAGAAGTATCAAACTGAAGACAAGCCCCATCCTGGGCGCTTATCTGAAACGCGGCATTTTCAATTCCTTCGTCGCCCGCTGGCGCAAACGCTACAAAGCGAAGATAGAACTGGAAGAAGTGACGGATTTCACCGTCCTGCAAAATGAAATGTACAATGAGAAAGGAGAGAAGCTCGAGTAAGAGTTTCTCTCTTTTTTACATGTTTTTCACGTATCCCCTCCATTTTTCAATGAGTGCGGCAATGTCCGCGGGGAGGGGCGCTTCAAAATGGAGACGCTGCCCGGTGACCGGATGGGTGAAGCCCAGCGTTCTGGCGTGCAGCGCCTGGCGCGGACACAGGGCAAAACAATTCTGGATGAACTGCTTGTACTTGGCATAGATGGTGCCCTGACGAATCTCTGAGCCGCCGTACCGCTCGTCATTGAAAAGGGGATGGCCCATGGACGCCATATGCACGCGAATCTGGTGCGTACGGCCCGTCTCCAGGCGGCATTCCACCACGGTGATAAACCCGAAGCGCTCCAGCACTCGCCAGTGCGTCACGGCCCATTTCCCTTTGTCCGGGTCCTCATATACGCGGAAGCGCAAGCGGTCGTTCGGGGCCCGGCCGATGGTGCCGGAAATGATGCCTTCGTCCTCCGCGATATTGCCCCACACTACGGCCGTATATACCCGGTCGATGGAATGGACAAAGAACTGGTCCGCCAGGTTCAGCTGGGCAGCCGGATTCTTGGCCACTACCAAAAGCCCGGAAGTATCTTTGTCTATGCGGTGCACCAACACGCCCATGCGCTCGTCTTCCACGTCCGGGGACAGGTGCAGGTAATAAGCGAGAGCGTTCACCAACGTGCCGTTGTAGTTCCCGTGTCCGGGATGCACCACCATGCCAGCGGGCTTGTTCACCACCAGTACGTCGTCGTCTTCATAGACAATGTCCAAGGGAATGTTTTCCGGCAGAATCTCCGTGCCGCGCCGCTCATAGGGCATTACGAACTTCACCACATCGCAGGGGCGGACGATATAATTGGCTTTTACTGCTTTGTCGTTCACCAGCACATAGCCCAGCTTAATGGCCTGCTGCACCCGGTGGCGGGAGGTGTCCTCCTGGTGGGAGGCGATGAATTTGTCTATCCGCAGCGGCTCCTGGCCTTTGTCCACCAGAATGCGGAAGTGTTCGAACATCTCTTCGGGAGATTCCTCGACTTCGCTCGGAATGACAGGTAAATCTATCATTTGGCGGGTACTTTTTGCGGGTCCAGCGTGAGGTAGATATTCACGGTGCTGCCCAGGGGTTTTTCTTCGCCCTCCGCCTCCTGCTTATAGACGATGGCGTTCACGGAGTCTGCGTAGGTACGGATGCCCTGGTCAAAGCGCACGCGGCCCGTATTAAGAAAACGGTCATGCAGGGCATCTACGGCCGATACATACTTCATGCCGATAACACGGGGCACCAGCGTTTGGTCCTCCTCCCTGTTCACACCCACTTTAAGGTCGATGGCGGAACCGCTGACCACCAGGTCCCCGGCCTTTACCTCTTTCCCCTCACAGTATTGCCCCAACACGGTATTGGTGGCAATATCTTTCACATAGCGGAGGTTGCCCAGGTTGAGGCCGCGGTTCTTGAGCTCCGTGCGGGCCTCGGTGATGGAATACCCATAAAGATTGGGCATCACCACTTTGCGGGGCACCACCGAATTGATGGTAAGGAAAATGCTGCGGCCTTTTTTTACCGTTGCCCCGGCCTTGGGTTGTTGCCGGTACACCACGCCGCCGGGCAGCCGGCGCACGAACACGGAGTCCACCACTTTTACTTTTACGTCTGACTGGGAGGCCATGCTTTGGGCCTCCTGCACGCTCAGGGAGGTGAAATCCGGTGCCGTAACGGTTTGGCCATGGCGGGTAATCACCTTAAGGCCCACACTGGCCAGCACCAGCAGGGCAATCACGAACACTACAGCACCGATGAGGTTTTTAAGAATCCACCGGTCTTTTTTCTGCGTATTGTTTTCTTCCGTTTTTTTCTGCGCCATACGAAAAATCGCTATATCTGCGCGAAGATACAAAAAAAACTTCATACCTTTGCCATGATGAAGAAGCGTATCGGCATATTTGCCAGTCTGGCACTGGCGTTCACCGTGCTGATGAGCCTGCCGTGGCTGGTCCCGCACTGCGGATGGACGGCCCTTTGGGGGCTGCTGCCGCTGCTGGTCATGGAGCGGCTGGCTACGGCATACAAGGTAAAGCATTTCTGGTGGTGGCATTATGCCGCGTTTGTGCTGTGGAATGCCGCAACAACCTGGTGGGTATGGAACGCCACCGCCGGCGGAGCCGTTTTTGCCATCCTGGCCAACGCCCTGCAAATGAGCGTGGTCTTTGGCAGTTTCCGCTGGGTCAAGCGGCGCATCACCGGTGTGTTGCCGTACATTTATCTGGCCGCTGCCTGGATAGCCTGGGAACGCTTTTACCTGACCGGCGCACAGATTTCCTGGCCCTGGCTGGTGCTGGGCAACGCCTTTGCAGAAACCACCTCGCTGGTGCAGTGGTATTCCGTGCTGGGAACCCTGGGCGGTTCGCTGTGGATATGGCTGTCCAACCTGTCCCTCTTCGGCCTCATGGTGGCCCTGAGCGACGGCCGTATGGCCCACTGGAACGGCAAGGCCCGCATTGCTGCGTTGGCAGCGCCTGTGCTGATTCTCTTCGGCCCCATGGCATGGAGCGCCTGCCTCCACTTCGATGAGGAGGGAACACCGCTGAAGGTGGTTATCGGCCAGCCCAATTATGACCCGTACGAGAAATTTGAAAGCCTGAGCCAGGCGCAGCAGGACGCCCGCTATCTGGCCCTGCTGGAAAAGGCGCAGTGGTCCTCGGACCCTACGCTGGTGCTGGCACCTGAGACCTTCACGGCGCATGTGTACACCAATGCCATCCCGGAGCACGAGACTTCCGTGCGGTTGCAGCATTTCCTGCAAAAACACCCCTCCGCCAGCATCCTGTACGGCGCCAGCACCTACGAGCCCCGCTTGGGCCACCAGGCGCCGGACCCCTGCGCCTACGACATGGGCCGCCAGCCGGACGGCCGTCACCGGTGGATTCTTGCGCATAACTCGGCCATCGTTACGGACACATCGGGCCGATACGCCCTTTACCACAAATCCAAATTGGTGGTGGGGACGGAGCTTACCCCCTATCCCAAGGTCTTTATTCCGCTGGAAAACTGGCTGGGAGGCAGCCTCATGGCCAAGGACGTGGGCCAGAAGGAGATTTCCTGCCTGCCGGTTCACGGCGTGCCGGTGGGAACGGCGGTGTGCTATGAGTCGGTTTACGGCGAGTTCTGTACGGGCTACGTGCGAAAGGGAGCACAACTGCTTGCCGTCATCACCAACGACGCCTGGTGGGGGAATACGCCCGGTTATCGGCAACACCTGAGTTACAGCCGTTTACGCGCCATCGAAACCCGGCGCTGGGTAGCCCGCTGCGGCAACACGGGCGTGAGTGCCATCATTGACCCTGCCGGCCGTATCCTGGACCGTACGCCCTGGTGGGAGCCCGCCGTCCTGGAAGGAGAGGTGCAGCTGTTGCACGGGCAGTCTTTCTTTGTCCGCTACGGGGACATGGTGGGACGGGTGGCCGTTTTCCTGTTCCTGCTCGTAGGCGCCGCCGCCATCTTCCGGCCTAAGCGTTAGAACGGACGGCGGCCGCCGCCGGGACCGCCCTGCCCCATGCGGGCGCGCATCTGCTTGCCGGCCTCTCCGAAGTTACCGAAGCGATAGGTAAAGGACAGCATGATGTAACGTCCCAGGGTGTTGTTCAGCACTTCCTGATGGTAGTTGGCCGTGTCGCTCACGGTAAGGTTCTTGGCACGGTCCAGGATGTCATAGGCCTTCAGGGAAAGCGTGGCTTTGCGTTTGAACAGCGGCGTGGACACCCCCGCGTTCCAGATAAACTGGGACGGCGGAGCGGAGGTGTAACCGTTGTACCAGTTGTAGCTGGCATCGGTAGAGAGTTCTACCCCGCTGCGGCCAATCGTCCACTTGAAGGAGCCGTCCACCCGGTTGTTCCAGGTAGCTGCCACCGCGTTCTGCACGGTGTACCAGGGCTTATTGAAACGGGTGCGGGCGCCCACAATTACCTCTACGTAGTCATTGCGATACGTAGCCCGCAGGCGTTCGGTAAAACTGAGCGAACGGGTGTCGTTGGACAGGAAGTCCTTGGCCCACTGCTCCTTGTTGTCCTCAAAATAGTACTTGTGGAATTTTTCGTAGCTGAAGTCCTCGCCCTCCCAATAGTCCGTCATGTCCAGTTGCACCGCACCAATGTAGCTGCCGCTTTTGGCGTAGCTGGCATTGGTCATGTTGGATATGGAAAAGCCACTCCTGGCGATGGGGGCGTTGATCATCACCCGCACGTTGGCGTTATAGGAGTTTTTACCGTTCACAGGGAAAGAATACTGGCGGCCGTTTACATCGTACCACATGGCGCTCACGATGGGATTCTGCACGGCGCCGCCTTCCAGGTGCACCCGGGCGGTGAAGAACGTTTTCTTGTTGGAGAATTCGAGGTCTGAGCGCAGGCTGTGGCTGAAGTACGGCGTCAGGTAAGGGTTGCCTAGGGCCATGCTCAGCGGATTGGAATTGTCCAGCACCGGCATGAGCTGGCTGGTGGACGGCTGGGCGCTCCGGCCCCAATAGAACAGGCGGATGTTGGAATTGTCCGTGAAGTCGTAGAACAGCATGGCGCGCGGTGAGAAGTTCCAGCGCTTATCCGTATAGGTTTTGCCGTTGGTATAATTATAGGTATTGGTAGGAATGGCCGCTGCACCTAACTGTGCACGCAACTTGTCGTTCTGGTACATCACGGCCGCCCCGATATTCTGCGTAAGGCTGCGGTTGACGATCTGGTTGCTGTAGCTGGGGTCTTTCCATTCCATGCTGGTGTCGCCGGTAACGGGGTTGACGACCGACGCCTGATAGTTCATGTAAATGGAGCCGAGCGTAGGGAAACCCTGCCAGTAGTCATACGGAGAAGCGCTGTTGTACACGTCCTTGTTGGTCACGCTCTGCGCCCAGCGGATGTTGTAGCTGCCTTCCAGGTAGAAGTTGCTGCCCAGCGGCTCCGTGTACACCAGGCGACCGCCCACGCTGCGGCTTTGGGACAGCTGGTCGATCCGCTGGTTCACCGTCTCCGTCACGTTGGGCTCGTTGTTCACGTAGTCTGTATGGGTGAGCGACTGGTTGTAGCCCCATAGGCTGTTGTTGGAGATGTTCCAGTCCAGGTTGGCGCTGATGGTGCGGCCGGGCATGCCCAGACGCTGGCGGAACAGGAGGAAACCGCGGGTCTGGAAGTTCCGGTTGTTACCGGAATTGTTGGTGAAACCGCTGTTGGTGCGGCCATCCTTGTTGTTTTTCCACGTGTCGAATACCGTCTGCTCCAGATAACTGCCCCGGCCAAAATTGAACTGCGGCTGGAAGAGGATGGAGGTGTTTTCGCTGAACTTGTGCTCCAGGCGCATGCCGAAGCGGTGGCCGTCCGTGAAGCGGTGGCTCTTGCCGTCCGTTTCCGAGTACAGCGTACTGCCGTCGGCCAGGTAGGTTTCCTTATAGGCGTCCTGCGTCACGTCCACGATGGAACCGTTGTACAGGTAATTGCCGCCCAGGTCCATCTTCTTGTCCAGCAGGTCCCAGTTGCCGTTTACACCGCCCATCCAGGAGGTGGTGATACCGTTGGAGCGACCCCAGTTGCCGCCTCCGCCCATCCGGCCCATGCCGCCGCCACCGCCCATCATGGAACTCATCATGGAGCCGGAGAGGTCGTTGAAGCCACGGTTGTTGGTGTTGTTTCCGTTGAGGATGACGCTGATCTGGCTGTCCTCGGCGAAGCGTCCGCCCATGGCCGCCGCCTGCCAGCGGGGAGTATAGGCATTGCCGGCAGAAGGCAGGTCCACGCCGCCACCCACCATGGCGTTGCCAAACAGGCCGTTCATCATGCCCCTCTTTACGGACAGGTCAATCACCGTCTCTTCTTCACCGTCGTCAATGCCGGTGAATTCCGCCTGTTCGCTCTTTTTCTTCACCACTTTCACCTTCTCGATGAGCTTGGCGGGGATGTTCTGCGATGCCAGCTGCGGGTCATCCAGGAAGAAGGTTTTTCCGCCGATGGTAATCTTGGAAATGGTTTCGCCATTGGAAGTGATGGTGCCATCCTCGGACACCTCGATGCCCGGGAGCTTCTTCAGCAGGTCCACCAGCATATTGTCGTCACTGATCTTGAAAGACGATGCATTGTACTCCACGGTGTCTTTCTTGATGACCACGGGATTGCCCACGGCACTCACCGAGGCGGCATCCAGCACCTGCTGGTCCTGCTCCAGCTTGACGATACCCAGGTTCACATCGGCCTTTACCTCCAGGGCTTTCACGAAGGTCTTGTAGCCCATGATTTCTGCCTTGAGGGTGTATTTTCCGTTTTTTACTTTTTCCAGCAGGGCATGACCGTCGCCGTCCGACAGCGTGTACTTGGCCTGCCCCTTTTCCGGGGTAAGGGAAACCGTGGCGAAACCAACAGGTTCCGCATTGGTGGCATCCTGCAACTGGAGGGCAATCTTGTGATTCTGCGCGCTCAACGCAAAGGCCACAAACAGGCCGGCGAGGGCCGCAACAAATTTTCTAACCATAAGTTCTTTTATACTAACCTTCTTTTGACACCTTCCCGGCGTCCAAGTTTAATCCTATTTGGAAATTCTTTCCGGATGTTCCTTCAGGAACTGTTCCCATCCGCCCTTGCCTTTAGGGACGGCGACGGGCCGGGAGGTCTCGAAGTGATGGCACAGGGCGATGGCCAGGGCATCCGTGGCATCCAGGTGCTTGCTTTCCAGCTTGACGCTCAGCGTTTTTTCCAGCATGAGCTGCACCTGCTCCTTGGAGGCGGCGCCATTGCCCACAATGGCTTCCTTGGCTTTACGCGGAGCGTACTCGGTGACATCGGACACCCCAAACTCCTTGGCGGCCAGGATGGCAGCCCCCTGCGCACGGCCCAGTTTGAGCACCACCTGCGCATTTTTTCCGTAGAAGGGGCTCTCGATGGCCAGCTCCGTGGGATGGTAGTTGCGGCAAACCTCACTGATGCACTCGTAGATGGACTGGAGCTTGGTGTACGCATCCGGGTCCTTGCGCAAATCCAGCACGCCCATGTCCACGTAGGAGGCCTTTCTGCCCTCCACGCGGATGATCCCAAAACCCAGCAACTGGGTGCCCGGGTCTATGCCAAGAATGACGCGTTCCATAAAAGCAGTGCAAAGATACTACTTTGCGCCGGGATTCGCAAGGGGCTGATTATCCGTGCAAATGGCACCAAAAATGTTGCAGGGAAACATCCGTTGGATCAAATGAAACATTCCGCGCAGGGGTTGCCAAAATTACACCTTATCTTTGCGGCTGCGAAAACCACCGCACCCGAACACGGAACTACTAACCATTATAATATGTTCAAACTCAAGTCTATTTTATTTTCGGTCCTTCTGCTGACGGGCCTCTCCGCCTATGCCCAGCAGATTACGGTTACCGGTGTGGTAACCTCCGCGACCGACGGCTACGGCGTCATCGGCGCCGCAGTCATGGAAAAGGGTACCACCAACGGTACTACGACGGACTTTGACGGCAACTTCACCATCACGGTGAAAGAAGGTGCCGTCCTAGTCTTCTCTTCTATCGGGTACACCACCCTGGAACTTCCCGCCCAAGCCCAGATGGCCGTGGTGATGGAAGAAGACAGCCAGCTTCTGAACGAAGTGGTGGTCACCGGCTACACCGTTCAGCGTAAGGCCGACCTCACCGGCGCCATCTCCACCGTTAATACGGAAGACCTGGCCAAACAGAACGAGAACAACCCCGTGAAAGCCCTCCAGGGCCGCGTCCCCGGCATGAACATCACGGCCGACGGTTCTCCTTCCGGCGCAGCGACAGTCCGCATCCGCGGTATCGGCACCCTGAACGACAACGACCCGCTCTACATCATCGACGGCGTTCCCACCAAGGCCGGCATGCACGAACTCAACGGCAATGATATCGAAAGCATCCAGGTGCTGAAAGACGCCGCCTCCGCTTCCATTTACGGCAGCCGGGCCGCCAACGGTGTCATCATCATCACCACCAAAGGCGGTAAGGACGGAAAGGTGAAAGTGGACTTTGACGCCAGCGTGGCCGCCCAGACTTACATGAACCGCATGCAGGTGCTCAACGCCGAGGAATTCGGCAAAGTGATGTGGCAGGGCTACGTGAACGACGGCCTGAATCCCAACATGAACGCCCTGGGATATGTCTATGACTGGGGATACGACGCCAACGGCAACCCCGCTCTGCACAATGTAAGGATGAACAAATACCTGGACGCCGCCGGCACCACGCCTGCCAGCGACACCGACTGGTTCAAGGAAACCACCCGCACCGGTATCATCCAGCAGTACAACCTTTCCCTGAGCAACGGTACCGAACGCGGCAATTCCTTCTTCTCCCTGGGTTATTACAAGAATGACGGTGTTATCAAATACTCCGATTTCTCCCGTCTGAGCGCCCGTATCAACACAGACTATAAACTCCTGAAAATCGGCGACCGCCACATTGTGACCATCGGCGAGCATTTCACGGTAAACCGCACCTCCGAGGTGCAGGCCCCGGGCGGATTCCTGGAGAATGTGCTCCAGTTCAACCCGTCCATCCCCGTTTACACCACCAACGGTGATTTCGCCGGTCCCGTGGGCGGCTATGCCGACCGCGAGAACCCCCTCGCACGTCTCACCCGCAACGCGGACAACCGCTATTCCTATTGGAGAATGTTCGGTGACGCTTTCCTGAACATCAATCCGTTCAAAGGGTTCAACATCAAGACCACCTTCGGTATCGACTATGCCCAGAAAGAACAGCGCATCTTCACCTATCCGGTCACGGAAGGTACGGTAGCCAACCCCACCAATGCCGTGGAGGGCAAGCAGGAGCATTGGCTCAAGTGGATGTGGAACGCCATCGCCACGTATAACATGGAAATTGGCAAGCACCGCGCCGACTTCCTCGTGGGTACGGAAATCAACCGCGAGAAGGATACCTGGTTCAGCGGAAAAGCCTATGATTTCGCCGTCCTGAATCCCGACTACATGTGGCCCAGCTCCGCCGTAGGTGAGGCGGAAGCCTACGGTGGCGGCGGTGGATTCACCCTGGTCTCCTTCTTCGGCAAAGCCAACTACAACTTCGCAGACCGCTACCTGGCCAGCGTTACGGTTCGTTACGACGGTTCCAGCCGATTCGGCCGCAACAACCGCTTCGGTCTGTTCCCTTCCGTCTCCCTGGGTTGGAGAATTGACAAAGAGTCCTTCATGGAAGACGCCACCTGGCTGGAGAACCTGAAGCTCCGCGCCAGCTGGGGCCAGACCGGTAACCAGGAAATTGCCAATGTAGCCCGCTACACACTGTACGAGAGCAACTACGGCGAGGCCGGTTTCGGCGGACAGAGCTATGGTACCAGCTACGACATTGAAGGCACCAACGGCGGCAAGACGCTGCCCAGCGGCTTCAAGCGCAACCAGCTGGGCAACGACAACCTGAAATGGGAAACCACCACTCAGACCAACGTGGGCGTGGATTTCGCCATGTTCAAGAGCGCCCTCTACGGTTCCTTCGAAGCTTACTACAAGAAGACCACCGACATTCTGGTGTACATGCCCGGTATCGGTGTCATGGGTGAAGGCGCTTCCCAGTGGATCAACGCCGGCGCCATGGACAACAAGGGTCTGGAATTCAACATCGGCTACCGCGGTGAGGTGGACGACTTCCAGTACGACCTCTCCGGCAACATCGGCACCTACGACAATAAGGTGACCAAACTGCCCGACACCATTGCCGCCGCCGGCACCTTCGGCGGGAACGGCGTGGAAAGCGTGGTAGGTCATCCCATGGGCGCACAGGTAGGTTATGTGTACGACGGCATCTTCAAGAGCCAGGAGGAAATTGACAACCACGCCGTGCAGAACGGCGCAGGCCTGGGCCGTATCCGCTGGAAAGACCTCAACAACGACGGCATCATCAACGAAAAGGACCAGAAATGGATTTACTCCCCCGTTCCGGCCTTCACCTGGAGCCTGAACATTTATCTGCAGTACAAGAATTTTGACCTCACCATGTTCTGGCAGGGTGTCCAGGGCGTGGATGTCATCAGCGACTTCAAGAAGCAGACCGACATCTGGAGCGGCCTCAACATCTCCAACCTGAACAAGGGACGCCGCATCCTGGATGCCTGGAGTCCCACCAACATGGCTTCCGACATCCCCGCCGTGAGCACCATGGACAACAACAACGAGAAGCGCGTCTCCTCCTACTTCGTGGAAGACGGTTCCTTTGCCAAACTGCGCAACATCCAGCTGGGGTACAACTTCTCCAAGCGTGTTTGCGAAACCCTGCACATGAGCCGTCTGAGACTGTACGTATCGGCCCAGAACCTGCTCACCATCAGAAGCAGCAAATTCACCGGTGTGGACCCGGAGAACCCGAACTTCGGCTATCCTATCCCTACCAACGTAACGATGGGCATCAATGTTTCCTTCTAATGCACAATCGATTATGAGAAAGTATATTTCCATCCTATCTATGGGTCTGGCTTGCTGCATGGCGCTTTCCTGCAACAAGATGCTCTCCGAGCAGGTTCCCCAGGCTACGCTGAGCGACGAGCAGGTGAAAGACCCCGCCAATGCGGAAGGCATGGTAGTGGCCGCCTACGCCGTCTTCACCTCGGCCGAGGATATCAACTCCTCCTTCTCCATGTGGAACTTCGACGTGCGTTCCGATGACGCGTACAAAGGCGGGAACGGTACCAGCGACGGCGATGTCTTCCACCAGCTGGAAATCCAGCAGGGCGTCCTCACCACCAACTGGAACATCAATGACATGTGGGTGCGCCTGTACAACGCCCTGTCCCGCGTGAACAGTGCCATCGCCCTCCTGAACGAGTGCGACGACAGCTTCACCATGAAGGAGCAGCGCCTGGCGGAAATGAAATTCCTGCGCGGCTACGGCCACTTCCTCCTCAAACGTCTGTACAAAAACATTCCGTTCGTCATTAACCCGGCGCTCACCTACGACGAGTACAACGCCCTGTCCAATACCACTTACACCAACGACCAGGGCTGGCAGCTCATCATCGATGACGTGAAAGCCGCTTTTGACGTGCTGCCGGAAGTACAGGCCGACAAAGGCCGCCCTACCAAGGCCGCAGCAGCCGCCTTCCTGGCCAAACTGTACCTGTACAAGGCTTACCGCCAGGACGACCCCGCCTCGAACCAGGTGACGTCCATCAACGAGGAAGACCTGAACCAGGTGATTGCGTACACCGATCCCAAGTACTACGCCAACTATGGGCTTGAGGACGACATCCACAACAACTTCCGCCCGGAAGAGCTGTTCGAGAACGGAAAAGAGAGCCTCTGGGCCATCCAGTACTCCCGCAACGACGGTTCCACCTATGGCAACCTGAACTGGAGCTACGGCCTTATCGGCCCCAGCATTGACAACGTGACCGATGGTGCCTGCGACTTCTACAAGCCCAGCCAGAACCTGGTCAACGCCTTCCGTACCGGTGCCGACGGCCTTCCGCTCCTGGACAGCTTCAACGAGAAGGACTATACCTTCGCAGACAACGCAGACCCGCGTCTGTTCCTCACCGTGGGCATGCCCGGTCTCCCCTACCTGTTCAACAAGAAATTCATCCAGGACGAGTCCAAGCAGTGGAGCCGCGGCAACGGCCTGTACGGCTACTACATCAGCCTCAAGCAGAACGTGGACCCCGCCCTCGTGGGTGAATACCTGATCAAGGGTTCCTACTGGGCCTCTTCCATGAACCGCATCGTCTTCCGTTATGCCGATGTGCTCCTGGAGCGCGCCGAGGCATACGCCCAGCTGGGCGAGAGCGACAAGGCCATCGACCTGGTAAACCAGATTCGCAAGCGTGCGGCCGGCTCCACCCAGATGTTCTCCGACTATCCTTCCCGTTACGGGGTGAAGATTTACGCCACCCAGTACAATGGAACGTACGACAAGGCCACCACCATCAAGATGGTGAAGATGGAGCGCCGCCTGGAAATGGGCATGGAATGCGAGCGCTTCTTTGACCTGGTCCGCTGGGGCGATGCCGCTACGGTCCTGAACAAATACTTCGCCGAGGAGGCCGACAACTGCACCATCTACCGCGATGCCAGGTTTACGGCCGACAAGGATGAGTATCTGCCCATCCCCGCCTCTCAGATTGCCGCTTCCAACGGCCATTACACGCAGAACATTGGTAACTGGTGATAATCAATGCATACCATGAAACACAAATTACTCTATATCGCAGCAGCCGTGCTCTGCCTTGCCGGCTGCGCCAAGAAAAACGTGAGCAATCTCCGGCTGGACGGCGACTGCCTGGTCCAGTCCATCGCCCTGGATAATTACACCGGCATTGTGGACCTGCCCACCCGAACCATTGTGGTACGGCTTCCGGAAGTATATGCCACCTCCGAGATGGAAATCACGGAACTCACCCTGTCCCAAGGCGCCACCGCGAATGTGGTCAAGGGCCAGAAGCTGAACATGGACGCCGCCAAAGGCATCCATGTGACCAACGGCGACGCCGCCATTGACTGGACGCTGAGCGTCCTGCACGACGAAGCCCGCATCCTGCACTTTGTCCTGAACGACATCTATACCGGGACCATCGACCAGGAAGCCAAGACCATTTCCGCCTTCGTTCCCAAGTCGGAAGGAATCAACGCACTGGTCCCGACCATCGTCATCAGCCAGAACGCCACCATCACGCCGCTTTCCGGCGTGCCGCAGGACTTCACCGAGCCCGTACAGTACACCGTGACCAACAACTCCGCCAAGAGCGTGTACACGGTGAACGTAACGGCCATCGACAAGCCCAAGGCCCTGTTCATCGGCGAGCCCGCCAACATGAACGACCTGGATCCCGAGGCCGGTGCAGCCTGCCAGTGGATGCTGTCCAACGTGCCCGGCGCCCTGTACACCAGTTTCGCCGACTTCCAGGCCGGTACCGTGGAACTGGATGAATGCCAGATTATCTGGTGGCACTTCCACATGGACGGCGGGGTTGACGGACACGACAACTTTGTAGCCAAGGCGCCTTATGCCCTGGAGGCAAAGAACCAGCTCCGCGCCTACTATGAGAACGGCGGTGCGTTCCTGCTCACCCGCTACGCCACCAACCTGCCTTCCTTCATCGGCGCTACCGGTGACGACGAATGGACCACCCCGAACAACTGCTGGGGTCAGAACGAAGACAGCGCAGAACGCTGCTGGGGTCCTTGGGACTTCAATATCTTCAGTGGACAGAACGAGCATCCGCTGTACAGCGGCCTCATTGCGGGCGACGATGCCGGCAAGGTTTACTGCACCGACAACGGTTACCACATCACCAACTCCACGGCCCAGTACCACATCGGTACCGACTGGGGCGACTATGTGGACCACGCTGCCTGGGAAGCCCGTACGGGTGGCAAGATTCTGGGCGTAGGCGGTGACGGCGCCATCGTGGCCTGGGAGTATCCGGCCAAGGATGGAAAGGGCGGCATCATCTGCATCGGATCCGGCTGCTACGACTGGTATTCCTACATGTTCGAACCCGAATATGAGGAGCACTTCCACAAGAACATTGCCATCATGACGCAGAACGCTATCAACTATCTGACCAAGTAGAAGTTATGAAAACATTTATCAACTATATCACTTTAGCCGGCGTGGCCCTTGCGGCCACCCTGGCCTGCACCAAGGAAAACTATGGTGATGCGCCCAAGGACTGGGAACAGACCGGCGAGTACTTCGCTTCTGCAGACGAAAAAGGCTTCAGTACCTATTACACCCCGGCCATCGGCCGTGTGGGCGACCCCATGCCGTTCTACGACAGCAAGGCCGGCGAGTTCAAGGTGCTGTACCTGCAGGAGTTCGACAACAACGCCACCTATAACTTCCACCCCATCTGGGGCGTGAGCACCCGGGACGGCGCTTCCTATACCTCGCTGGGCGAGGTCCTTCCCTTCGGTGCATCCATCTGGGAGCAGGACGCTGCCATCGGCACGGGCTGCTGCGTGTACAATGAGGACGACGGCCTGTACTACATCTATTATACCGGCCACAACGGAAACTGCACCAACCGTGAGGTGGTTCTCCGCGCCACTTCCCCGGACTTCAAGACCTGGACCAAGGACCTTCTTTGGGCCATGAAAGGCGATGACTTCGGCTATTCCAAGGAAGACTTCCGCGACCCGCAGGTGTTCAAGGCCGACGACGGCAGATGGCACATGGTGATTTCCAGCAACCTGAAGTTCGCCGACTTCGTGTCCGACGACCTCAAGACCTGGTCTCACGTGGGCTCCTTCAACATGGTGTGGGACCGCATGTGCGAATGCCCGGACGTGTTCAAGATGGGTGACTGGTGGTACTTCATCTACTCTGAAGGCTATCGCGCTCCCTGGAGCCGCAAGGTCAAATACATGATGGCTACCTCCTGGCAGGGCCTGAAGGACTGCTTCGGCGATCCGGGCGCCCACTGGCCGCAGGACATGCATGAAGGCGTGCTGGACAGCCGCGCTTTCTATGCCGGCAAGACCGCATCCGACGGAACCGACCGCTACATCTGGGGCTGGTGCCCTACCCGTACCGGTGCCACCATCTATGACAGGAACGTTAACGTGGGGGCCTCTTCCGAGCCCAACTGGTCCGGCGCCCTGGTCTGCCACAAGATTCAGCAGAATGAAAACGGGACCCTCACCCTTGTGAAAGTGCCGGCCATGGCCGCCAAGTACAACCAGAGCAAGGCCGTGAAAGTCATGGCATCCAACGGTTATACGGACGGCAAGCTCTCCGGAGAGAATGCCTACGTGCTCTACAACCGCCTGGGCGCCCACAACCACATTTCCTTCAAGGTAACCACCTCCAACCAGTGGGATAAATTCGGTATCTCCCTGGTGCGCGGCACCGACTCCAAGAAGTACTACACCATGGTGCTCAATCCTGAATGGGACGACGCCGTGGCCCGCAAGGTGAACTTCGAAGAGGAGGGGGAAGAAGGCAAGGGCTTCATCGAGGGCATCGACGGCTACATTTTCGCCCGTCCCTCCGACAATGTGTACAACATTGACATCTACACGGACAACTCCGTGGTGGTGATGTATGTCAACGACGCCTGCGCCTACACCCAGCGCATCTACGGCATCCAGAAGAACGGCTGGAGCATCAACAACTACGGCGGTAACATCACGGTATCCGATTTGGCTGTTACCCAGTATTAATTCAGGAGATTTTTAGCTATATTTGAAGCATGAAAAAACTCCTAATCATTCTGGCTCTGCTGCTCCCGCTTCTTGCGGGGGCACAGAGCCTTACCATTACCCATCTGAGTGAAACCCACAGCATGGTGCAGGTGAGCGGTCACAACCGCTACATCCTGCTCCCTGTGCAGGAGACGGCCCAGGAGGCTGTTGTAAAAGTTTTGTCCAATGGAACAGTGGTCCTCAAGGCCAATGTTTCCTTGGCTATTGACAAAACCGACTACCTGGTTCCGCTGGACCTGGGCGAGTGGAACGGCAGCAGCATCCTGCTGGACATCACCATGCGTCAAGGCCGCGGCGTGCGCCGGGATCCTTCGGACGATGTGTGCTGGAGCGAGATGAGCACAGCCCCCGCTTTCAACTTTGCCAACAAGGAGAAGAAATACCGTCCTACTTACCACTTCTCTCCCGACTGGGGCTGGATGAACGACCCCAACGGCATGGTCTATAAAGACGGTGAATGGCACTTGTTCTACCAGTATAACCCGTACGGCAGCTTCTGGGGCAACATGCACTGGGGACACGCCGTTTCCAAGGATCTGGTGCACTGGGAGAACCTGGGCATTGCCCTGGCTCCGGACGATTTGGGCGCCATTTTCAGCGGCAGCGCCATTGTGGACAAAGAAAATGTGGCAGGTTTCGGCCGCAATGCCATCATTGCCATGTACACCTCCGACGGCGACAGCCAGACCCAGAGTATTGCTTACAGTAACGACAATGGCCGCAGCTTCACCAAATATGCCGGCAACCCGGTAATTATGGCGGAAGACACCCGGGATTTCCGCGATCCCAAGCTGTTTTGGGACCCCCAGAGCAAGCAGTGGAAGGTGATTCTGGCCGCCGGACAGGAAGTGCAGTTCTACAGCTCCGACAACCTCAAGGACTGGACCTACGACAGCAGTTTTGGCCTTGCCTATGGCAACCACAACGGCGTTTGGGAGTGCCCAGACCTGGTTCGTCTTCCCTTCGAGGGCAAGGACAAGTACGTGCTCATCCTCAACATCAACCCCGGCGGTCCCTTCGGTGGCAGCGCAACGCAGTATTTCGTGGGCAGCTACGACGGCAAAACCTTCAAATGCGACGACCTTCCCACCGTCACGCGCTGGATGGACTATGGCAAGGACCACTACGCCACCGTTACCTGGAGCAACGCCCCGGATAACCGTACCGTGGCCATTGCCTGGATGAGCAACTGGCAGTACGCCAATTCCGTCCCCACCACCCAGTTCCGCAGCGCCAACTCCGTCCCGCGTGACCTGAGCCTCATCCGGAAGGGTAAGGAAGTCCTCCTGAAGAGCACCCCTTCCCCGGAGATGGAAGCCCTGCGCGGAAATCCGGTGCAGTATACGCTGTCATCGGCCCCGGTGGAGCTTTTCGACACGCCACAGCGCGCCTATGAACTGGTCATCCGCTTCAACCTGGCCAAGAAAGAGGACGCCACCTTCGTGCTGTCCAACGAGGCCGGCGAGCAGGTGGTCATGACCTACAATGCCGACGTGCAGACCTTCTCCATGGACCGTCGCGGCAGCGGCAACGTGAAGTTCTCCAAATCCTTCGCGGCCGTCACCATCGCCCCTACCTCGGTAGGTGGCAGGATGGAACTCCGTCTCCTGGTGGACAGCGCCAGCATCGAGGCCTTCGGCCCGGACTTCTGCATGACCAACCTGGTGTTCCCCACCTCGCCTTACAATATCCTTAAAATGTATGGCAACACCAAGGCCGACGTAACCCTTTATCCGATTGCCAAATGAACAAGAAACTGCAACTGATTCCGGTGATGCTCTGCTTCTTTGCCATGGGGTTCGTGGACCTCGTGGGCATCGCCTCCAACTATGTGCAGCAGGACCTGCAGCTCACAGACTCCGCCGCCAATATTTTCCCGTCGCTGGTCTTCTTCTGGTTCCTCATCTTCTCCGTTCCCACGGGCATCCTGATGAACCGCATCGGCCGCAAGAACACCGTGCTCCTGAGCCTGGTGGTGACGGTGATTTCCCTCATCCTGCCCATCTTCGGCGAGAGCTACGGCCTCATGCTGGCCGCCTTCTCCCTGCTGGGCATTGGCAACGCACTCATGCAAACCTCGCTGAACCCGCTCATCACCAACATTATCAAGGGCGACAAGCTGGCCAGCACCATGACCTTCGGCCAGTTCGTGAAGGCCATCGCTTCCTTTATGGCCCCGTACATTGCCATGTGGGGCGCCACCGCCGCCATGCCGTCCTGGGGCCTTGGCTGGAGGGTGCTGTTCCCGGTGTACGGTGTGATTGGCATCCTGGCAGCGCTGCTGCTCGCCCTCTCCCCCATCGAGCGGGAGCAGGTGGCGGACAAGGCTTCCGGTTTCGTGGCCTGCTTCAAACTCCTGGGCAAACCTATCGTCCTTCTGAGCTTCCTGGGCATCATGTGCCATGTGGGCATTGACGTGGGCACCAACACCACGGCGCCCAAGCTCCTGATGGAGCGCGTGGGCATGACCCTCACCGAAGCCGGCTTTGCCACCAGCCTGTACTTTATTTTCCGTACCATCGGCTGCCTGAGCGGCTCGTTCATCCTGTCCAAGTTCAGCCACCGGAAGTTCTTCCTCGTGAGCGTGGTCATGATGGCCCTGTCCATGTGCGGCATGTTCCTGGGCACGTCCAAGCTGATGCTTTACGTGGCCATTGCCCTGGTTGGTTTCGGGAACTCCAACATTTTCTCCATTGTGTTCTCGCAAGCCCTGCTGGCCGTTCCCGAGAAGCAGAACGAGGTGAGCGGTCTCATGATCATGGGCCTGTTCGGCGGTACCGTCTTCCCGCTCCTGATGGGCTTCGCCTCCGATGCCATGGGGCAGGCCGGCGCCGTCGCCGTCATGACCATTGGCGTAGCATATCTGTTCTACTATTTCTCTAAAATTCGTAACTAATTATGGGTAAATTTGTTATAGGTATTGGGGAAGCGCTTTGGGATATGCTTCCCGAGGGAAAGAAACTGGGCGGCGCACCCGCCAACTTCGCGTACCATGCCAGCCAGTTCGGACTGGAAGGGTTGGCCGTGAGCGCCATCGGCCATGATCCGCTGGGGGAAGAACTCGTGGGACAGTTGGAAGAACACGCTCTGCCGTATCACCTGGCCCGCGTGGACTACCCTACCGGCACCGTGCAGGTCACCCTGGACAGCCGGGGCGTACCGCAGTATGAGATCAAGACCGGCGTTGCCTGGGACAACATCCCGTACACCAAGGAGCTGGCGGACCTCGCTGCCAACTGCCAGGCCGTGTGCTTCGGTTCCCTGGCCCAACGCAGCCCCGTCTCGCGGGAGAGCATCGGCCTGTTCCTGGATGCCGTACCGGAGGACTGCCTCAAGGTGTTCGACATCAATCTGCGCCAGGACTTTTACAACAAGGAAGTGCTGGAGGCCTCTTTCCGCCGTTGTGACATCCTCAAAATCAACGACGAGGAACTGGTGGTGATGGCCCGTCTGTTCAATCTGCCCGGCCTGGCCTTGGAGGAGAAATGCCGTTACCTGATCAAGGAATACGACCTCAAGATGCTCATCCTCACCTGCGGCGTAAACGGAAGCTACGTCTTTTATGACGGCGGCATGTCCTTCCTGGAGACACCCAAGGTGCAGGTGGCGGATACCGTAGGCGCCGGAGACTCCTTCACCGGTGCGTTCGTAGGCTCCCTCCTCACGGGAAAAAGCGTCACGGAGGCCCACGAGACTGCGGTTAAAGTGTCGGCCTTCGTGTGCACCCAGAGCGGCGCCATGCCCACCATTCCGGATAATCTCAAGTAAATGAAAAGAAAGCTTCTCTTCCTCATATCAGCAGTACTTCTTCTCGCCGGTTGTTCCGGCGGGAAGAAGTCACTGGTTATAGGCGTATCGCAGTGCAGTGACGATATTTGGCGCAGCAAACTGAACGCAGAACTGGCCCTGGCGGCCCGCGTGGACGGGGTGACGCTCCGGCTTTCCTCCGCCGACGACGACAGCCAGAAGCAGATGGCGCAAATCCGTCGCTTTGTGGCGGACGGCGTGGACCTGCTTATTGTCTCGCCCAACCAGTCGCACACCATTACGCCGGCCGTGGAAGAAGCTTTCGACGCCGGCATTCCGGTGATTCTGTTCGACCGGAAAATCGACTCCGACAAATACACCGCCTTCATTGGGGCGGACAACGTGGAAATCGGCCGCATCATGGGGCATTACATGGCCGATTTCCTGGACAAGAAAGGCCGGGTGGTGGAAATTCCCGGTCTGGAGGGCTCCTCCCCTGCCGATGACCGCCACAAGGGCTTCGCGGAGGCCTTGCAGCAATATCCCGGCATCTCGCTGGTGACGGCCCCGTACGGCGGCTGGCTCCGGGAAGGCGGCTACAATGCCATGGAGGAAGTGCTGGCGCACGGCGTCAGGCCCGATGCCGTCTTCGGCCAGAACGACCGCATGGCGCTGGGAGCGCGGGAAGCACTGGGCGCCCCGGACGATGTGGCTTTCTTTGGGGTGGACGCCCTGCCGGACGCAGGCCTGCAGGAAGTGATTGACGGCGTGCTCACCGCCTCCTACCTCTACCCCACCCGCGGGGACCTGGTGATGGAACTGGCCATGAACATCCTGAGCGGCGTGCCTTATCAGCGGGAAAACCTGCTGGAAAGCGCCCTGGTGGACAGCCGCAGCGCCCGCATTTTTCAGCTCCAGGAAGCAGAGGTGGCCACCCAGCGGGCCAACGTGGAAAACATCAACGCCCGCCTGGACACGTTCCTGATGCAGTACAATACGCAGCGTCTCATCATGTGGCTGGTGATTGGTTTCTCGGTGCTCCTCATCGCCATTGCCGCACAGACCTACTGGAGCTACATCAAAATGCGGGAACTGCAACATCAGCTGCAAGAGAGCACGGCCGCCAAGCTGAAGTTCTTCACCCAGGTGAGCCATGACCTCCGTACGCCGCTCACCCTGGTGGCAGGGCCGCTGCAGCACGTCATGGAAGGCCCGCTTTCCTCCGAGCAACAAAAGACGTTGTCGCTGGCCCGCCGCAACGTGACCGTTTTGCAGGAGCTGGTGAACAACATCCTGGATTTCAGAAAGATAGAAAGTGGGAACATGCCGCTGAGCGTGTCCCGCTTCGACCTCCCCGCCGCCATCCGCGAATGGATGGGCGGTTTCCGAAGCACCTCCCGTACGCTCACGTATGAAGGCCTGGAAGCCCTTACCGTAGAGGCCGACATGCGCCTGGTGGAAAGGATGCTCTTCAATCTCCTTGGGAACGCCATCAAGCACACCCGGCCGGACGGGCACATCAGCGTTTCCGTGCGGCAGGAAGGCCCGTCGGCCATTCTCACCATTGTGGATGACGGCGAGGGTATTCCGAAAGAAAAACTGCCCTTCATTTTTGACGAATTCTACAAAGGAAGCGAATCCGGCAGCGGAACGGGCATCGGCCTGGCGCTGGTAAAAGCCGTGGCGGAGCTGCATCATGGCAGCGTCCATGTGGACAGCACCCTGGGCGCCGGTTCCACCTTCACCCTGCGCCTGCCTCTGGTGCAAAAGGGCGCAAAGGTGGCTCAAGGGCACGATGCGTCCACCTTTACAGAGCGATACGAAGAAACGTACGCCCGTGAGGATACGGCCAGGGAAGAGGCCGCCAGCCGCGTGAGCGAAAGCGACCGTCCCACCATCCTGGTGGTGGATGACAATGCCGACCTGCGCAGTTTCATCGGCACGCTTCTGGAAGGCGAATACCGCATCCTGAGCGCCTGTGACGGCCGCGAAGGCCTGGAAAAGGCCACCCGCGAACTGCCGGACCTGGTGGTGTCGGACGTCATGATGCCCGTCATGGACGGTCTGGAATTCTGCCAGGCGCTCAAGGGCCAGCCGGCCACCAGCCACATCCCCGTAATTCTGCTTACGGCCAAATCGCTGGAAGACCAGCGCGCAGAGGGCTACGATTCCGGTGCCGATGCCTACATCTCCAAGCCTTTCAGCGAGAAGGTGCTGCTCTCCCGGATTGGCAACCTGCTGAAAAGCCGCATCCTGCTCAAGGAGCATTATCTGGAAACTGGCGAAAGTGCTGCCCAGCCAAAGGAGAATGACTTTCTGGGCCGATTCCGCGCACAGGTGCAGGCTCACCTCAGCGACGAGAACCTGAGCGTGGAACAACTGGGCTCGGAACTGGGTCTCTCGCGCGTGCAATTATATAGGAAAGTCAAGGCCCTCACCGGCTACTCCCCCGTTGAACTGGTGCGCATTACGCGCCTGAAGGCGGCCGAGCAGCTGCTCAAAACTACGGACAAAACCGTAGCGGAAGTGGCCTATGCCGTGGGGTTCGGCACACCCTCCTATTTCTCCAAGTGCTACAAGGAACTCTTCGGTCGTCTTCCGGGAGAGGGCCGCTAGGATTTTCCGGCGGAAAAATTTGTGATTCTGAGAATTATTCGTATCTTTGCAGTCCATTTTTTGAGATGACCGCTAAGCCCAGTCAAGACCTGCCGCAGAGGGCGGGCGCTTACGGCCCAAAACTTTAACAAGTTTTTGTACAATGTACGCAATCGTTGACATTGCAAGCCAGCAGTTTAAAGTAGAGGCTGGCATGGACATCTTCGTGAACCGCCTGGCGGCCAAGAACGGAGAATCCGTCGAGTTCGACAAAGTGCTCCTCGTGGACAATGAGGGCAAAGTGAAAGTGGGTACTCCCTATGTAGAGGGTGTCAAGGTTACCGCCACCGTGGTGGACGACGACGCCAAGGCAAAGAAAGTGCTCGTATTCAAGAAAATCCGTCGCAAGGGTTTCCAGACGCTCAATGGCCATCGCCAGAAGCTCACCAAAATCCACATCGACGCTATCGCTTAACTTTTAAAGGAGAAACAGATTATGGCACACAAGAAAGGTCAATCCAGTTCCAAGAACGGCCGTGAGTCGCATTCCAAACGCCTTGGTATCAAGAAGTTCGGCGAAGAAGTCGTAAAGGCCGGTAACATCATCGTGCGTCAGCGCGGTACTGCACACAACCCGGGTCTGAACGTGGGTATGGGTAAGGATCACACCCTGTACGCCCTTATTGACGGCACCGTCAAGTTCACCCGCAAGCGTGAAAACAAATCTTATGTTTCCGTACTTCCCCTGGAGAACTAAGACATGTTAACCCTGAAACTTTTACGCGAGTCTCCGGATTTTGTAATCCGGAGACTTGCTGTTAAAAACTTCGATGCCAAAGACATCGTAGCACAAGTCATTGCCCTGGACGACAAACGCAAAGCCCTCCAGACGGAGAGCGACGCCCTGCTCGCCCAGCAGAAGAAAGCCGCCGCTGCCATTGGCCAACTCATGAAAGAAGGCAAAAAGGAAGAGGCGGCTGCCGCCAAGGAAGAAGTCGCCACCCTTAAAGCCCGTTCCACGGAGCTGCTCAAGGAGGCGGACGCCACCATTGAAGAACTCCAGGCCAAGCTGGTCCTCCTACCCAACCTCCCCTACGAGCTGGTACCGGAAGGAAAAGGCGCAGAAGACAACCTGGTAGTGAAGATGGGCGGTCCGGAGGTGAATCTTCCGGAAGGTGCCCTCCCCCACTGGGAACTGGCCAAGAAGTACGACATCATCGACTTTGACCTGGGCGTAAAAATCACCGGCGCCGGTTTCCCCGTCTATAAAGGCAAGGGAGCCCGCCTGCAGCGCGCCCTCATCAACTTCTTCCTGGACCGCAACACCGCAGCCGGATACAAGGAAGTGGAGCCTCCCGTGATGGTGAACGCCGCTTCCGGCTTTGGTACCGGCCAGCTGCCGGACAAGGAAGGCCAGATGTATTTTGCGGGCCTGGACGGGTTCTACATGGTTCCCACCGCAGAGGTTCCCGTCACCAATATTTTCCGTGACGTGATTCTCACCGAGGACCAGTTCCCCCAGAAGCTTACCGCTTACACACCTTGCTTCCGCCGGGAAGCCGGTTCCTATGGCAAGGACGTACGCGGCCTCAACCGCCTGCACCAGTTCGACAAAGTGGAGATTGTGCGCATCGAAAAGCCGGAGAACAGCTATGCTGCCCTGGATGAGATGATTGCCCACGTGGAAAGCCTGGTGAATGCGCTGGGCCTCAAGTACCGCATTCTCCGCCTGTGCGGCGGCGACATGAGCTTCACCAGCGCCATTACCTATGACTTTGAACTGTGGAGCGCAGCCCAGGGCCGTTGGCTGGAGATTTCCTCCGTATCCAACTTTGAGAGCTACCAGGCCAACCGCCTCAAGTGCCGCTACAAGGACCAGGACGGCAAGATGCAGCTTGTCCACACCCTGAACGGCAGTTCGCTGGCCCTCCCGCGCGTGGTGGCCGCCCTGCTGGAAGACAACCAGAAAGAAGGCTACATCGAAATCCCGGAGGTCCTCAGGCCTTACACCGGATTCGACCGCATCGACTAATCGAGTAGGAGGAAAACAAAAGCAGTGAGTTTTCCTCCTACTTTTGTTTTCCGACCTCTCACACCACCGTACGTGCCGTTCGGCATACGGCGGTTCCTTACACTCTGTGCAATTGAGCATAGTAG
>Ga0256405_10003011_pt1 | contig 36292 bp, 31 predicted proteins | sample RumenRJG_02DNA_FD_189096 | JGI IMG/M metagenome (GOLD analysis project Ga0256405, IMG submission 189096) | Bovine rumen microbial communities from Lethbridge, Alberta, Canada - RJG_02 | ecosystem: Host-associated > Mammals > Digestive system > Stomach > Rumen | place: Canada: Alberta...
GAGACGGAGAAATAATTAAAAAGAGTTTCGACTTCTCCAATTCAAGAGAAGGATTTGATTCATTGATAGAAATATTTAAATCAATTGATCAATCTGAATCATCATTTCAAATAGTGATGGAAGCAACTGGTCATTATCATGAATGTTTATTTAGATATCTAGTTGCTAATAATTACTTAGCCCAAATCAAAAACCCTGTCGTGATAGCGAAATTTAAACAATCTGAATATCTCGACAAGGCGAAGACTGATAACCTTGATGCACTTATTATTGCCCAATATGCATCAAAGCATCCATTCAGTCCTTCTATGCTTAAATCATACAGCATTGAAAGAATTAGGCGAATAGCTAGAGCTAAATATTTTCTCTATCAGGACAAAGAAAGAACGATTAATCGTCTCCATCGATATTTAGATGAATCTTTTCCAGAATTAATTCCTTTCTTAAGAAAAAGAGAAGATATTAAGCGATATCAAGGCCGTAATTTCTTTGATTCTAAGACTACTATATGGTTTTTAGAGAACTTTCCATCCGCGAAGAAATTCTCTACTGCAAGAAGTGAAACAGCGGAGAAACTAAGGAGAATGTCAAAAGGAGCGTTTTCTTTAGTTAAATTTAATGAACTAAGAAGCATTGCCAAAAATTCTATTGGTGTTGCTTATCAAGAAACCGAAGAAATAATAATCCAATTAGTTCAAGAACTTAGAAGCATCCAAGAAAGGAACGACAGACTAGATGAGCTTTTAATCCCCTTAATTGACGAAACATCACCTAACTTATTAACTGTTCCTGGAATCGGTTACCGTTTAGCGGGTCTACTTATTAGTGAAATAGGAGATGCTTCTCAATTTCCAAGTGCGGATAAGATAATTAAATTTGCAGGTCTAGATGTTAGAGTCTATCAATCTGGAACAATTGAAAAGCATGGAGCGATTAGAAAAAGAGGATCACCTTTGCTTAGATATGCTTTATTTCAAGCAGCGGAGAAAGCTCGTATTCATTGTCCTGAAATTGCAGAATTTTATTCAAAGAAAAAGAGTGAAGGAAAACATCCAATTTGTGCCTTAACTCATACAGCAAGAAAGATACTTCGAATTGTTTGGGCTTTATTAAAAACTGGGCAAAACTATAGTCAATCTATCTCTGATTAGTGCTTAAATCAGTGAATATTTTAAAACTTTATCATAGATATAGTTTTTTCGTCGTGGACTTTAAGAAAAAAATACTTGATAATTGTAGGTATGCTCTATATTATTTGTGGTCCCACTGGCAGTGGCAAAACTTTAGCTGCGAAGATTCTTTCTGATTATTATGACGCACCGATAATTAATGCGGATGCTTTTCAAATTTATAAAGAAATGAATATTGGTACAGCGAAGATTTCTCAAGATGATCCTTATTATGAAAGACATTATCTTTTAGATATTAAAGAACCATCGGAATCGTTCTCCGTGATGGAATATCAAAAATTATTTAGAGATACTGTTGAAGAATTATCGAAGAAATATGAAAACATCATCGTCTGCGGTGGTACTGGCTTATATATTAGAGCGTCCATTTATGATTATGTCTTCAACCAAGAAGAAGATAATGATGTATCGGATTTAGAAGCTTTAGATAATGACACATTATATGAAATGCTTAAAGAACTAGATCCTAAGTCTTTAGACACTATTCATAAGAATAATCGTAAAAGAGTGATTAGAGCGATATCTATTGCTCGTCGAAGTGGACAAACAAAAAGCGAAACTATCGATCAACAAGAGCATAAATTAATCTATGAAAATTTAAAAATTTTGATGTTAAATCCAAATCGTGAAGATTTATATGCACATATTAATCAAAGAGTAGATATAATGTTTGAAAAAGGATTAGTAGAAGAAGTTAAATCTCTTAAAAATAGATTTAATTTATCGGTCACTGCCAAAGAGGCAATCGGTTATAAAGAAGTTCTCTCTTACCTTGATGGAGAACTAACCTTAGAAGAGTGTAAAGAACTCATTAAGAAGAGAACGAGAAACTACGCAAAGAGACAAGTGACCTTCTTCAAAAATCAATTTTCATTAAAGATGTACCAAGATGTACATGAACTAGTTTTAGATAATACAAAAGAGAGGTAATATTATGAGACCAATTACAGAAATCGCTGCTAAACTTCATATCGATGATGAATATGTCATCCCTTATGGCAAAGACAAAGCAAAAATCGATTTAGCAATTAAAGAAAAAATTAAAGATCGCCCAGACGCTAAATTAGTTTTAGTGACCGCGATTACTCCCACAAAGGCTGGTGAAGGTAAAACCACAACAACAATCGGTTTACATGATGGTTTTCATAAAATCGGTGTTAATTCCTTAGCTTGCTTAAGAGAACCTTCCTTAGGCCCTGTTTTTGGTGTTAAAGGTGGTGCCGTTGGCGCATTAAAGTCCACAATCGTTCCTAGTGATGACATCAATCTACATTTCACTGGTGACTTCCACGCTTTAACTTCCACAATTAATCTTATCTCCGCCATTATCGAAAATAGTGTCTTCCAAGGCAATTTATTAAATATCAATCCCGATAGAATTGTTTGGACAAGAGCGTTAGATATGAATGACCGTTCTTTACGTGATATTACGGTTACCAGTGCTGACTCAAAACATTCTATTACACATAAATCCGAATTCGTTATTACCGTGGCCTCTGAATTAATGGCCATCTTCTGCATTTCTAATGATGAAGAAGAATTCTTAGACAGAACTGAAGATATCATCGTCGCTTATACATATGATGAACAACCAATTAGAGTTCGTGATTTACATATCCGTGGTGCAATTTATAAATTAATGCACGCAGCGATGAATCCAAATTTAGTGCAAACATTAGAAGCAAATCCCGTGCTTGTTCATGGTGGTCCATTCGCTAATATCGCTCACGGATGTAATTCCGTAATCGCCACAAAATTAGCTCTTAAACTCGCTGATGTGGTCGTCACAGAGGCCGGCTTCGGATCTGACTTAGGGGCGGAAAAATTCTTAGATATTAAATGTCAAAGAGCAGGCTTAAAGCCTGATGCGATTGTCTTAGTAGCGACAGTTAGAGCTCTTAAACTCCATGGTGGTGTCAAGTTCGATGATTTAGAAAATGAAAATATCGAGGCCATGAGAGCGGGTGAATGCAACCTTTGGAAACATAGAGAAAATATGGGTCTTTATAGCAACGAAGTAGTTATCGCAATTAATAGATTCTCCAGCGATACAGATGCAGAAATTAATACCTTGTTAGAAGATATTAGAGCTAAGGGTTGGATTGGCGTTATCAATACTGGCGCCTTAGAAGGTGGAGAAGGCGCAGTTGCTTTAGCAAAAGCTGTTAAAGAATGCTTAGATAGAAACGATAGCACCTTCAAACCTTTATATCCTATTGGAGATAAAAAATGGTCAATCAAAGATAAAATCGAACGCATCTCTCGTGAAATCTATGGTGCGGGCGAAGTGGTTTATACTGACCTTGCGAATGAACAAATTAAGAAATATACCGATATGGGTTATGCTGGCTTTGCCGTCTGTATGGCGAAGACTCCTAATTCTTTAACCGATGATGCGAAAGTATTAGGTGCTCCTACAGGATTTACCATTACTGTTAGAGAAGTTCGTTTATCTGCGGGTGCTCAGTTTATCGTTCCTCTTACCGGTGCGGTTATGACCATGCCTGGACTTCCAAAAGTTCCTGCTGCTGTCAAAATGTAAAAATATTTTAAGACAAAATTAAGAAATTCCTCCTATTACTAAATAGGGGGATTTTTTATGGACCTAATAAGACTATCGCATGTAAGTAAGAAATATAAAGTTGAAGATCAAAAAGAAAAAGTGGTCTTAGATAATATCTCCATTTCTTTCTCTAAAGGTCTTGTTGCCATTATTGGTAAATCCGGAAGTGGAAAGTCCACATTAATCAATATGATTTCCTTAATAGATAATCCTTCAAATGGAAATGTCTATTATGAAAATCAAGACATTAATAAATGGTCAAATAAGAGAAAAGCCTTATACCGAAATAAAGATATTGGTATCATTTTTCAACATTATCATTTGTTAGAAAATCAGACCGCTTTATTCAATATCATATTGCCCGCGTTAATTAATGGTAAAAACAAGAAAAACACGATAGAAAATGCAAAAAACTTGGCAAAAACCCTAAATTTTGATGAAAAATTGCTAAATCATAAATGTTCTGATTTAAGCGGCGGCGAGAAAGAAAGAGTCGCTATTTTAAGAGCCTTAATCAATAACCCAAAAGTCATTATCGCTGATGAACCAACGGGTGCTTTAGATAGCAATAATTCTTTGGATGTCATGAAGCTATTAAAAGAAATCAGCAAAGAAAGATTAGTGCTTTTAGTGAGTCATAATTTATCTTTGGTTAAAAAGTTTGCTTATCGAATAATCACTATTAAGGATGGAAAAATAATTGCTAATGAAGATAAGGATAGTTCCTTTTCAATAACTAAGAATAAGGAAGCGGTGAAGAAGAAAGAAAAGACTCATTGGATTAATCAACTTTTCTTATCAAATTTCAAAAGAAGATTTAACAGAAATATTATCTCTATAGTTTCTTTGGTAGTTGGTTTAGTGAGTACAATGTTAATCTTTGGTTTTTCTAATGGCTATCACCAATCCGTTTTAAATAGTAGTTACCAACAACTAGATTATGGAGTTTCTTCCTTCTATAAAGAAACGAGTCAAAGCATTGAAGGCAGCAAGATGTCTTTGGTGCAAATGAATCGGCCTTCATTAGAAGAAATGGTTGATTTAGACAATACATTAGATGCTTTTTACATTGAACCAAATACCGACGCCTTATTACCGAAGTTTCCATTAATCAAATCCGGTGAAGAAAGATTAGATAAGATTTCCTATAATCAGATTTATTCATTTACTGATTTTTCAACCGATGCTTCTTTATTAATTAAAGGTGTTATCCCATCAATCGATAGTCTTTATGATGTTGTGATAAACGAGAACGCTTATAAATATCTTAAAGATATTTTTAAAAGTGACCCTTTAGACACAACTTTAAGCATTTATTCGGATTATGAATATCATTACTATACGGAAGATGAACTTAATCCAGTTATCACCGATTATTTCGTCTATGAAAAGAATATTCATATTGTGGGAGTTGTGAAGGATTTCCAATTTCTTGCAACACCTAAGATTTATTATCCATATGTATCATTAAAAGAATTATTGGGTGAATATCTATTAAATAATCTTTCTACAAGTGTTAAACGTGATGTCTCTTGGTTAGAAATAATAGAAAACTCTTATGGTGGAGAAGCAATTTCTTCATATTCATATCGTTTATTTTTAAAAGATATTAATCAGAAAAATAATTTAAGAAACATAGTCGATAACATAGAAGAACCATATAAAATTGATTCTTATTCATTAACAATTAGTGATTCTTTATTTAATTTAATGAACGCTGCATCAATGGGTATGGAGCTATTTTTAATGATCGCTATTATGGGTACTGCACTTATATTAGGGATCATTTCATTTTCATCCTACACGGATGATAAAAAGATAAGTGCAATCTTAACATGTTTAGGGGCAGAAAGAGGCGGTATTTTTTCTATATATTTAAAGGAAAATATTCTAGTGGGATTCCTATCGATGAGTATATCGATGGCCATCACACCAGTTTTAAATTTTATTTTAAATAACATAATTCAAAAAATTACTACATTTAAAAATTTAATTTCAGTTCCATGGATATCTTTTTTAGGTATTACTTTGCTATTTCCTCTCACTTTAATCTCGGCAACGTTTTTGATTTGTTATTTTTCAACCTATATTCCTTTAATGTTCTCTAAGAAAATTTCCCCCAAAGAGGAGCTATGTGACGAATGATTAATTTTATAAATGTTAAGAAAAAATATGGTAATTCTATAGTTTTAAAAAACATCAATTTTTCATTACCGAGAACTGGACTTGTCATCATTGAAGGGCCATCTGGATGCGGAAAAACTACGCTTTTAAATTTGCTTTCTGGATTAATTAATTTTGAAGGTGATATCACTGTTGATGGTCATCATATAAATTTAATGAGTCAATCACAAATGGATGAATTCCGTTTAAAGAAATATGGTTTTATTTTTCAGGATTTTAAACTCTTTGATAACGAAACGGTTTTAAGCAACATCATGTTTCCCTTAGATGTCATTTCTTCCTCTTCAAAAGAAACGAAAATCCGTAAATGCGTAGATTTTATTAATATGGTCGGTCTTAAACAAAACGTTCACCAGAAAGTCGGAAAACTATCAGGAGGAGAAAAACAAAGAGTCGCTATCGCTAGAGCATTAGTGAATAACCCTAAAATCATTCTCGCTGATGAACCGACAGGCGCATTAGATAGTAAGACTTCAATAGAGATCATGGATTTATTAGATAAGGTTTCTAATAAGACTTTAGTGGTCATGGTTTCTCATGATAAAGACCTCGCGAAGAAATATGCTGATATAAATATCAGAATGAAAGATGGTTCTATTGTAAAAATAAAAGAAAACAAAAGAAATAAAACTAAAGATAATCTTCCAATGCCTAAGATGTTATTCAATGAAAGGAAACCTAGCGTTCCTTCTTCTTTCTTAAGACATCACACAATTAGTTCTATTAAACAAAAGAAGTGGAGGACTTCGATTTGTAATATGGTGACTTCTTTAGGTTTGATCGGTGTCGGTTTAGCTTCTTCTTTATCATCATCGATTTCTTCAAATATTAAAAAGTCCTATTCGCAAATATTAGATGATTCGAAAGTCACTATTTCGATGAAGAATACAGATAGAAGCATCTTTGGACAATATAGTGCGAACTATTTTGAGGTAAATGATATATATAAAAAATATCCTAAGGATATTTATGATATAGGCGTCACTTATCATAATGACTTTGAATCATTCTTTCCGGAAAGTAATTGTATCGCTCTCGCTGATAGTACTTATTACCATGCAATCGAAGGAATAAGCGTCAGACATATAAATGAATTTAGATGGTTGGATGTGGAGAGGCCGGAAAAGATATATCCAGAAGAAATATCATATTTAGAAAATGACCAGGTTGTTTTATCGCTTACCATTGATATGATTAGAGACATTTGTTTTCAACTTAGAATCGAAAGAACGGTTAATTCTCTATCTAGATATCTACAAACCAATTATTTCAAAATCTTTTTCGATTTAAGAAATGACAGTTGGCAATATAGTGATCAACAAGTATTAACAGTAGTGGGTTTCTCCCTAGAAAGAGAACCGGGAATATATCATAACAATCATATGTGGAATGAATATATGTTCGAAGAAAGGATGCGTTTTCCTGCTGATGAAAATAGTCAAACTAATGTACCTTGGTTGCTTAAAAAGATATACTACATTTATTCGCAAAATAAATATGAGTTATTGAATAAGCTAAGAGTGGATGAATCATTAGAACCATATCTATTCGAAATCGCAAATTCTACATACTATCCATGGCTATTTAATGGAAAAAGAAGTGAAGAAATTAACCGAATTTTTGTATTTTCCAACTCTTTGCAGATGATTCCGATGTGGTATTTCAAATATTTCCAAGATATTAGTGATGAGATAACTAAACCAATTTTTGCTTCAAATGGTGGCTATGCGATTTATCCTTCAAGTATGCTGTTCGGTTTCTCGAGTTATATGTATTTCGCCCCTGATGAAGATATCTTGGATGATGTGATAGATACCCAAACAACAATGAACTTAGATGGTAATGAAAATTTCTCATTACCTAATAATGTCGCTAGTGGACATTTCTCCCAATCCTTTAATGGTGGTGTGAACTTTAGGTGCCTCTTTGATGAATATATAAATGGAAAAGTCCCAATTGATTTAGATGAGATAGTCATCTCTTCTGCACTTAATAAAAAACTTTTTAATGGCGATGGTTTGAATAAGACAATTTATATCGCTCATTTATATTCTCAAAATGTCGATAGTGGTGGTCGCTTACATAAGAAATTTAAGACTACATCAGTAGTGGTTACAGGTATTATCAAAAGCGAAAAGAATCTTGTTTATCATCACCAAGATTGGCCGATTAGTTTCTTTCAAATTAAGTTAGATGTTTCCATATTTAATCTTGGTATTAATTCAGTAATGGTGGATGTTAAAAACCAAAAGAATGTCAAAGATGTTATTAAGAAACTATCAAGAGCGTTTCCTGACTTTGAGGTAAGTGATCCCATGAGTGATGTAAATGATAGTGTTAATCAAGTATGTTTTTATATTCAAATAGCACTTATGTGCTTTTCCCTTATAGCAGTTATAATTTCCACATTATTATTATCGATTTGTAATTACTTATATGTTTTAGAAAGTCGTAGAGATATCGGATTAGCTAGATGCTTAGGGGTGAATAAGAAAGAAGCTAGGAAATTTGTTATATCCCATAGTGGCTTCATGTGTTTAATATCATTTTTTCTATCATCTATCGAATTAGTTTTCATTTCTTTTATCATCAGTTTTGAGATGTCTAAACAAATGAATGTCGGCTTTTCTTTCTCCTTTTATCCCTTATCTTTGCTCTATATGTTCCTTTTAGCGTTTGTGATTTCTATTACTTCTTCTCTCATTATTGGTTCGAGATTAAATAGGTTAGACCCTATCGAAGCTTTGAAGCATTAACCCATAAAACAAAATACTTTTGTTTGCGTTAATAATGTTGTTTTCGTATAATACTAACAGACTAAAGAGGTTACGCTATGGGATTAAAAGCAGGTATTGTCGGTTTACCAAATGTGGGAAAGTCCACACTTTTTAACGCGATTACAAATTCACATGTTGAGGCAGCGAATTATCCATTCGCTACCATCAATCCAAACACCGGTGTGGTGAATGTTCCTGATGATCGTCTAGATTTCTTATCTAATCTATTCAAACCAGAAAGAACTATTCCTGCTACTGTGGAATTTTATGATATTGCTGGATTGGTGAGAGGCGCTTCACAAGGTGAAGGTTTAGGCAACCAATTCTTATCACATATCAGAGAATGCGACGCTATCGTCGAAGTGGTGCGTTGTTTTGAAAGTGAAGATATCGTTCACGTTGAAGGTAGTGTTGATCCCATTAGAGATATTGAAGTTATTAATCTGGAACTCGTAATGGCGGACTTAGATACCGTCAGTAAACGCATTGATAAAATCGCTAATAAAGCGAGAATACAAAAAGACAAAGAATCTATCACTGAGATGAGTGTTTTAACACCATTAAAAGAAGCTCTTGAACAAGGCAAACCTGCAAGAATGGTCTCCTTAAGTGAAGAACAAGAAATATTAGTAAAGAGTTTCCATCTATTAACTAAAAAACCGATTATCTATGTCGCTAATGTGAGTGAAGATGCTCTTATGGATTTAGATAATGCTTCCTTGTATCAACAAGTTGTTAAATACGCTCATGAGGAAGGTAATGAAGTCATCCCGGTTTCTTGTGAAATTGAAGCGGAATTATCCGAATTATCTCCAAGTGATAGAGCGGATTATCTCAAAGAATTAAATGTTACCGAATCTGGTTTAACTAAAGTCATTAAGGCCACTTATAAATTATTAAATTTATCGACATTCTTCACTGTCGGTGCGGATGAATGCCGCGCTTGGACATTTAAGAATGGTTATTCCGCTCCTGAATGTGCGGGCGTTATCCATACCGATTTCCAACGTGGATTTATCTGTGCGGAAGTTTATCCTTACGAAGCTATTCATGAATTAGGTAGTGAAGCTGCAGTTAAAGAAGCTGGTAAATTAAGAACCGAAGGTAAAGGTTATTACCCCAAAGATGGAGACATTATGTTCTTTAAATTCAATGTTTCCGGAAAGAGATAAACATGAGAATTGGATTTGCTAGTGATATACATCGTTTAGTAGAAAATCGTCCATTAATTTTAGGTGGGGTTCATGTTCCTTTTGATAAAGGAGAATTAGCCCATTCTGATGGCGATGTCATTTATCACGCTTTGGCGGAATCTATTTTAGGTGCTTTAGCGTTAGGTGATTTAGGAACTCATTTCCCAGATAATGATCCTCAATACAAGGATATCGATAGCGCTCTTCTCGTAAAAGAAGTAGTGCATCTTATGGAAGAGAAGAATTATCGCGTTGGTAATGTTGATATCTCCATTGCCTTAGAACAGCCAAAACTTAAAGGTTTCATCATTAAGATGAGAGAGAACGTTGCTTCTTTATTAAAGGTTGATATCTCTCAAGTTTCTATTAAAGCAGGCACTAATGAAAAACTCGATGCCATAGGCATGTCATTAGCAGTGAAAGCGGAGTCAATAATTTTATTAGAAGAAAAAGAATAAATTCTTTGCCAATTTTTGTGAGATAAGTATAATTAAAGGTCATAGTTTTATGGATGTAGTAGAAAGTTTAAAACTGAATATTCAAAAAGCCTTCCAGGCTCTCGGTGTGGAAGTCTCTTTAAATGACATCATCATTGAGCACAGTAAAGATCCTTCTCATGGTGACTATGCGACAAACGCTGCGATGAAGAATTGCCGTTTATTAAAGAGTAACCCTAGAGATACCGCGAATGCGATTATTTCTCATCTCGATTTAAATGGTATTGAGAAAGTGGAAATCGCTGGTCCTGGCTTTATTAACTTCTTTATGAAGAATGATTCTTTGCAACCCATTGTCTCCAAGATTATCGATAGTGGAGATGATTTCGGTAGAGGCGAAAATAAAAACTTCAAAGTTGATGTGGAATTCGTCAGCGCTAATCCGACAGGCGATTTACATGTCGGCCACGCTCGTGGAGCGGCTATCGGTGATACGATTTGCCGTATTATGGAATTTGCGGGCTATGATGTAACTCGTGAATATTATATTAACGATGCTGGTAACCAAATCGACCATTTAGCAGAATCTATTTTAGCGAGATATAAAGAACTTCTCGGCTTAAAAGTGGAATTCCCAGAAGATGGTTATCATGGACAAGATATCATCTTTGTCGCTCAAAAAATTATCGATGAAGTTGGTGATAAATTATTAAATGAAAAAGATCCTATTCCCTTCTTAAAAGAAAGAGGAATTGCTATCGAATTAGACAAAATTAGGGAAGATTTGAAGACTTTTCGCGTGCATTTTGATGTTTTCTCCAGTGAATTAAAAGTGAGAAGCAACCACGCTGTCGAAAAGGAAATTGAATTTTTAAAAGAACATATTTATTTAGATGGTTCCGCTAAAGTATTAAGAACTACTGACTATCTCGATGATAAAGATAGAGTTATCGTCAAGAGCAATGGTGAATATACCTACTTCCTTCCTGATATCGTCTATCACGTTAATAAGATGTCCCGCGGTTTTGACCAATTAGTGGATGTCTTAGGTGCTGACCATCACGGTTATATCAATCGTATGAAGAGTGCCCTTATGATGCATGGCTATTCCAAAGATGCCTTAGAAGTGGAACTCATCCAAATGGTGAGATTCATTAAAGATGGCAAAGAAATGAAAGCTAGCAAGCGTACTGGCGATGCGATTACTTTACGTGAGATATGTGAGGATGTCGGCGTGGATGCAATGCGTTATTTCTTCGCGATGCGTGCTGCCAGTGCTCATTTAGACTTCGATATGAATTTAGCGATGGAACAAAGTTCCAATAACCCTGTCTACTATGCACAATACGCTCATGCGAGATTATGTTCCATCTTAGAGCAAGGAAAAGATATTCCTATTGATAAGAAGGCCTCTTTATTAGAGAAACCAAGCGAAATGTCATTATTAAAGCATCTCTCTAATTTCCCCAATGTCATAAATGACGCGGCAAAAGAAAGAGCCCCTTATAAAATTACCAATTATATTCATGACTTAGCGGGTCTAATTCATGAATTTTATACAGAATGCCGTGTTATCGATAGAGATAACATCGCATTATCATCCTCACGTTTAGCTTTATGTAAAGCGAGCGAACAAGTGATGAAAAACGCACTTAATTTAATTGGAGTAAGTGCCCCAGAACACATGTAAAGGAGAAAAGATACATGGCAAAATCATTATTAGATTTAGCGTTTGACTTTGTTAGTCAAAGAAAAGAAGAAGTCGCTTTTAAAGACTTATGGGCTTATGTCAGCAAAGAAGCTGGCTTAGACGAAGAAGCCGCGGCGAAAAAGATTTCCCCATTCTACACCAATTTAAAAATGGATGGCCGTTTCGTGACATTGGGCGAAAACAAATGGGATTTAAGAAGCCGTCATACATTTGATAAAACCCACATCGATATGAAAGATGTCTACTCCGAAGTGGAAATCAGCGATGATGATACTGAAGAAGAAGATGAAGAAGAGAAGGAATACAACAAGATCTTAGAAGGTGATGAACCAACTGATGAAGTTGAACCAGAAGAATCTTCTGAAGAAAACAAAGAAGAGGATCTTTAATGTTTGAAGAGCTCCGTAAAATTATCGAAGCTCATGACACAATAGTAATATTCGGTCATGCCTATCCCGATGGTGATTGCTACGGTAGTCAAATTGGCCTTCGGGATGTGTTACGTTTAAATTACCCTAAGAAAAAAGTTTATGCCGTAGGTACGGGGTGCAAACGTTTCTTTAACCTTATCTCTCCTACTGATATTGTGGAAGATTCCGTTATTGAAAACGCTTTAGCCGTCTTAGTGGATGGCAACGATCTTTCTCGTATGGAAGATAAACGAATTTATAATGCTAAAGCATATATAAAAATCGATCACCATATGGAGAATGGCAAATACCACGAAGGACCATTTGTCCTTGATGTGAACGCCAATTCCACTTGCCAATTAATCGTGAGATTTATCAAAGAATCCAAATGGAAAATCACTGAGGCCGCTGCTAACGCTTTATATTTAGGTATTCTTACCGATACAGGTCGTTTCCAATTCGCGGGTGACTATGTGGAAAGTTTCCAAGAAGTTGCTTGGTTATGCGAATGTGGTGCGGATCCTGACGCGATCAATAGTATTCTTACTGTCACAGTGGAAGATGCTTTAGCCTTTAAAGGTTATGTCTTCTCTCACTATAAGAAAAGTCCTAATGGAGTTCTTTATGTGACATTCAATCGCTCTCAATTAGAACGTTTCCATGTCTCCGCTCATAAGGCGGGAGAAATGGTTAATCTATTAGCCAATGTAAAGGATTATCCTATTTGGGCTTCATTTGCGGAAAACCCTAACGGATCAATGCACGCCGAATTCCGTAGTAATGGTCCAGGTGTTTATGCTGTTGCTGCTAAATATGGCGGTGGTGGACATTATCAAGCATCAGGTGTGACATTACATCATATGAATAGCAAGAACGTGAAGATGCTTGTCGATGATTTAGATGCTGTCGCCTTAGAATATAAAAAGGAGCACCAATAATATGTGGGAAAAAGAATTACAAGCTGCGATTGAAGCGGGTTTAAAAGCGCGTGTCAAAATCATGGAGATTTATAATCAAGGTTTTGATGTCGAAATTAAAGAAGATAATTCCCCTGTCACTTTAGCGGATAAAACCGCTGATAAGATTATTAGAGAATATCTTCATGAATTATTCCCTAAATATGCTTTCTTAACCGAAGAATCCGAAGATGATCTATCTCGTTTAGAAAATGATTATGTTTGGATTGTTGACCCTGTTGATGGCACGAAAGACTTCGTCGCTCGTGATGGTGGCTTCACCACAAATATTGGTTTAGCTTATAAACATGAATTAGTCGTGGGTGTAGTAGTAGTTCCTGAGAGTGGAGATATCTATTTCGCTAGTAAAGGTAATGGCGCTTATCACCGCACAGAAAAGGGCGATACAAAAATCCACGTTAATGAAAAATTAGAAGATTTAACCTGTTTATGCTCGGTTTTTCACACAAACGAGAAAGAATTAGCATTAATTGAAAAGCATAAAGATAAGATTAAACACGTGATGAAATTCGGTTCCTCCTTAAAACCATGTCGTATCGCTGAAGGTTTAGCGGAAGTCCATTATCGGATGTCTCCTAATACCAAAGAATGGGATACCGCAGCGTGTCAAATTATCGTCGAAGAAGCGGGAGGTTTGTTCTTAGAACCAGATGGTCAAAGAATTACCTATAACCGCAAAGATGTCTATAATCGTAAAGGTTATATCGTCGTTAATCGTAAAGAAAATATTCTTTTATAAAATGGGCATAATAAAACTGGCAATTTGACTTGCCAGTTTTTGTTTACCTTAATCAATGATTACATGAGGTAATACAAAGTATAATCGCCCACTTGAATATTACTTGGATTCACTTCATCGATTGTGGGGAAAGTTATTGAGAAACCAGAAGGTAAATCATTGTTAACTTCAACAATGATAAATTCTTCATTATCAAATACTAATCTTTGTCCACCGACTTGTTCCACGATTTTATCGAGAACTTCTGTGCCGATTATAGGAAAGTTAATATCAGTTGCTTCACCGGTAGCGGGATTCGAATAATTAAGGAAGATATTACCAATAGCTAATGCCGCATAACCTGTGTTGGATGAAATAGGATTAATGCAATCAATACGTCCTTCTGTTACTGATTCGTAAGCGAACATACCTGTATCATATTGATTCTCAAATTCAGGTTTAGCGGTAAGTTTACCTTCTTCATCTACTGTCGCTGGGACAAATTGGTATTCTAAAGAGGCATTCATTAAGAAATTTTCTGGTAGTGCGGTGATGGGATAATCTTGATCAGCGAGATCTTCTAATTCACCGTATTCGAATTCCACACTAACCATTTCTCTATTTAATATGGCCACCTCATCTAATGGCGCACCTGTATATAAATCATGATCAACACGTCCTTCTATATAGTGATAATTGAAGACTGGTATGAGATCTTGATCAAAAACTAAAAGTAGTTGTTCTTCTGTTTCTGTAACATAGGAGAATGGTTCATCAACGCTATTGGTACCAACAATTTGTGATCTTTCAAAACCATATACGTTGTAATAGATATAATTGCCATCTGAGAAAATGGATTGCATCATGTCATTTATATTCATTTCCAATTCAAGGCTTCTATCGAATTCTCTTTTTGCTGAGTCAATAAAATAACTATTGTTATCACTAGAGATGCTTATATATGGGAACCTAGATGAGTCATAATAATTCATTGTGAAATAATAATTATCATCATTTTCACCAGCTAATCCGATATATGAATAGCAATCATATTCAGAAAGATATTTGATGCCACCAGGAATGATCCTGTAACAATATGAGTCATCTATTTCATAATATTGATTACCAATATATGATGTCATATCCCAAATTTCTTCATCTCTAAAGAATTCATTTTTTTGGAAATCGAAACTATCCTTGGCAATATAATCTCTAAATCTTTTAATGCCTACTTCTTCAGGATCTGAGTTCCTTCCATAACCTGTTAAGTATAATATTTTCGCCAGTAAATCGAATGACTCAGAATCTATACACGATACATCGTCAAACGTAAAGAATCTTGCTTCATCAACGTTATGAGGAATATCAAGTAGTGGTGCTGGCTCTGGTTCTGGCTCAGGCTCTGGCTCTGGCTCAGGCTCAGGTTCCACCGACTCTGAAGACTGAGGTTCAATGTTTGATGAGGGTTTTTCTTCTTTCTTGCTTTGGCATCCAATGATTAAAGAGGAGCACGCTAATAAAGCAAGAGTCATAGTCAATAATTTCTTCTGCATCTATTTTCCTCATTATTGCCTATATTTTCATTTTCATATAAAAAATAATGAAGGTAAATAAAAAAGGTGATGTCATCACCTATTTTTGAAATTTGAAAGTGGCTGGGGTGACTGGGATCGAACCAGTGAATGGTGAATTCAGAGTCCACTGCCTTACCGCTTGGCTACACCCCAGTATCTTAATCCGCTAAACGGACTTCAACTACACCAGGAACTTCTTCTTGAAGAATAACTTCTACTAAATCTTTGATATCGCTATTCGCGTAGACGCAATCTTGGCAAGCACCGACCATCTTTACATAGACGACGCCATCTTTAAAGGAGACGAAAGTGACATCTCCTCCATCTTTCTGCAAGAAGTGTCTAATTTTATCTAATGTGGCGATAATTAATTTCTCTGTATCATCCATAATCTTTATTCCGTTTTAAGATAATATCACAATTAATAAGAAATGTTTATAAATATGCTAATAAATCAAGAAATATATTATTTCTTAAGACTCTTATAAGCTTCTTTAGCGTTCTCTAAGAAGAATTTAGCGACATCTAAGAAGTTGAATCCGTGAATCTCACCTTCACCGGTAAAGTGCTTATAGATTGCGACATTATGCCACTGCAAGGAAATAAATATTCTCCATAAGTAATAACGTCTCTTCTTATCTTCATCTAATTCATCTTTAAAGTATTCTTTTAATAAATTAAATCCTTCTTCCACTGAACCATTACCAAAGGTAGCAATGTCATAGATGGGGTCATTGTTACCGACAAATTCAAAATCGATAAGGTAATAATTATCTTTTAAATCTTTCACGATATTGCTCTTTTGTGCATCGTTATGGCAGAGCGATAGTGGTTGTTTCTCTAAATATTGTTGATGAACGAATAATTCATCTCTCAATAATTTATAATCGTCACCAAAATCATAATTAAATGATTGAGCTTGTTTTTCATAATTAATAAATCTTTTAAAAGGTTCATAATTCTCTTTTGATAATGTTTTAGAATTATGAAGAGTCTTTAATAGTGTAGCGACTTTTTGATAATCAAAAGAATCAATTTTATCTAGAGAAGAACCTTCAATATATTCATTAACTTTGATACCTTTATCGATATCAAAATAAACATTCTTACTAGTAATACCTAATTGATAGACGAGATTTTGATTTTCTTTTTCTAAAACTCGATCAACCATTTCGTTAGCTTGGGGAGTGGAAATATATAAAACGTACTTTTTGCCGTGATTTTCCACGATAAATGATTCATTCATCATCCCTCCGATTAATGGGGCGATAATGGTCGCTTTATCATTAAAGATATGAGAAAGTAGTTCCTTGATATTAGTCATGGAATAAATATAATCATTATTTATTTTTTCTTCAATAAAAAAGGACCTATTTAGGTCCCTTATATTACATAGCTTGGAGATGTTCTTCCATCATTTGATGGACTCTATCCGCGAGCGCTTTAGCGGTTTCACCAGAATAGTCTTCATAATTTAGACAAGCGATGATATCGAGTTTTACGGATGTCGCTTTTAACGGCCAACGCTTATGCACTAAGTCGGTATTTTTAACCGTAGCCACCACTAGTGGTACTTTGGAATGAATGGCGATGTTGAATGGCCCTTCATGGAATTCACCAATGGTTTTCTCACATTGTCTTTTTCCTTCTGGGAAGACCCCAATAGCGACGGTGTTGTTCGCTAATAAGGTGGAAGCTCTTTTGAAGGCTTCAAAGGATTGAATCTTATCATCTCTATCTACGGAGATATAACATAATCCGTTATACATACGACCAGCGATAGGAATCTTGTTATTTTCCTTCTTGGTGATAAAGGCGATATCCCTATTCATAAATTCGTTAGTGATAATAAAATTATCAAATTTACTTCTATGGTTACAGACTAAGACGAATTTTTGCTTTTGAGGAACCTTTTCTGCACCGGTGACTTTAGTCCAAATATGCGCGTGATTAATAATGAATCTCAAACCATCGTTAAACCAGAATCTAGCCCAACCAGAGACTTTGTTATATGGAGTTTTCTTCACTCCTAAACTAGCGAGTAGTTCCATGATGAAGATGAGGGCGATACTAGCAATCCAACCCGCCATATAAAGAACGAGAGGGATATAGAAATCCCACCAGTTTCTCACTGGCCAGAACGTTAAGGAACCACTAATAGCGAGACCGGCTCCGCATAAAAAGCAGATGAGTTCTAAAAACATAAATAATTATTCAGGTAAGACAATTTGAATAGCGTTTGGAACGACTTCCACTGTGAAGTCTTGGCCTTTAATCATTTCGCCATCGACACAGACGTCGAATTCTTTAGGACCAAACATACGGATTTGTTTAGCTTGACGATAGACGATTTTTCTTCTCTTTCTATCGAGGTGTTTACCTTTGGTATAGGTTCCGATAATCATACCTAAACCTAAGAATGTCATAGTCTTTAAAACACAGACATCGATTAAACCATCAGCATTGTCGCTCTTGGGCGCGCATTTGAATTTGCCACCGACGAATTGACCTTGGGCTAAGGTACAAAGTAATAATTGTTTTTCGTTTAATTTTTCACCATCAGCGATGACTTCGATATCGTTGAAACGACCATGTTTCATAGCATCATGTTTTAAAGCGTAGTCATAAGGACCCATGCCTTTCTTAACGGCTTCTTCTGGTAAACCATGATCTTTATAGTAGTTACCCATCGCACCGACGATAGCGTCGAAACCGAAGTTGATGACATTGATGGAATATAAATCTTCATTTAAAGAAGAACTGGAAATTTTGCTTAAATCGATTGGATGAGCTTTGCCATTAATAAGACCTGGTAAATTTTGTAAGACTTCTTTGCCACCATAAATCTTGGCGAAGTCATTACCGGTACCCATTGGGTAAATAGCTAATTCCGCATTCTTTGCACCGACTAATCCGTTAGCGACTTCATGGATGGTGCCATCTCCGCCACAAGCGTAAACTCTGACGGTTTCTTTTTCATTTTTCTTAAGATAATTCTTTAAGAAGGGGATGACCGTACGTGGACCTTCTGTTTTGTAGATTTCAAAATCTTGGCCTTGGAAAGCTTTATTGATTTCTTCTTCAAAGGAAGGTGTAAAACTACCCGCAGCACCGTTAACAACGATTAAATGTTTCATTTGATATAACCTCTTTTATATAAATATAACTTTATTTAAAAAATAAAAATAGTGTTATTTTTCTTCCCTCTTTCTTTTAAATAACATTTTTTCTAATTTGTCATAGAAAATCACAAGTGGTGGTAAACCTAATGTGGTGATGATAGTGATCGGTAGTGATAGTGTTAATCCTTTATCTTGGTATTCGATAGTGATCTTGTGTCTTCCTTTTTCTAAAGAAGAAATATCCACACCGGTAAATATATTAAATTTCGTGTAAATGCTGGCTTTTTTGCCATCGATATAAACGCTGATGCCCTTTTCATTTGGTAAGGTAAATATCAAATCTTTATCGTGTTTTTCTTTTAATTCGATATGCCCACTAAAGGATTTTTTTGTGAGGGAATTATTGATCTTATCAACAATAAATTCTTCCTCTTTTTCTTTATTAAGATAATTATTTAAAATATCTAAATTTTCATAATAAAGTTCTGGTCTTAAAGTAATGGAATCAAAATCTTTAGAGAATGATATTTGTAAAGTGTGATTATGATTATTAGTGTCTTTAAAGGAGAAGATGCCTTTGTTCCAATAGGTATTGATTGGCATATTTTTCCCATCCAATGTGAAATACATATCCGCTTTATAATTCTTCTCAGAGAAATATAAAGGATAATTAATTCCCTCATCAGGAGTCTTATAGGTAATACGAATAATATTACCTCTTTTGACATTCTTATATGTATAGATACCAAATTCATCGATGTCATATTCTAAAGATGTACTTATTGATAACATCTCTAGAGGATAGAAGATATCTTGATTAATCTCTTTATTCATCGTTTTGAACATCGAGTTTTGATATTCAAAATGATCAAACCAATAAGTATTTCCGCTTTCTGATGTTCTTCCTTCATTGATGAAATAACTATTAGATTTATCGCTTAAGAATCCTAAGCTTAAAGCTTTGTTATTCTTATAGAATGAGACATTATTGCTATCTTCTAATTCCACCTTTTCAAATGTGTTATAGTCCAAGAAATAAGGATGAATATTCTCTCTAATATTTTTATCTTCTAATAAATATTTAATCCCTAAGAAAGAATTGATTGCATAAGTGGAACCACCGTCATATTTGGAGAAGAAATTGTTGTAGTGGAAGCCGATTTTCGACATATATGATTCCACATCTTTCTTACTAGAAGAAGAGAAATTAGATAATCCAGAATAGGAATAGAACATTGGGTTATTATCGATTTGATTATAATTACCTGGTCTATTGAATGTCGCTTCCATTCTATAAAATGGATTATTATCATTATCCTTTTCATATTTCTTGATTAAATCAAAAGAAGAAGAATAAGCATGATCTTTTTGATAAGTTTCATAGCTTTGATAATTATGACTATTTTTAGTGTTTCTTAAAACATTATCTCCTCCGCGGTAGATAGATATGGATTGGACAATGACTAGTAGTGGTAAAGCATAAGGGAGATATTTTTTAATCTTTTCATCGTATTTACCGAGATGTAAGTGATAGACAATAGAGATTATTAAGCCGAATAATATCGTCACGAAATACATAATCGCAGAAGGTGCGCTGACGGGGTAATATTCTAATCTCACGCTATGTTTAGTCTTAGTGATGATAAAGAAACCTATTACCCCGATGAGTAGTGGGGCCAAATAATACAAAGGATGTAATTTATGGGCTTCATCTAAACTGCGAGAAGCGATTAAACATACGATAAATCCGATGATGAAAGAATATCTTCCCGGGAACCATGTTGGTTCTTTACCACCATGTAGCAATGCGGTAGCGACACTATTGAGGGAGAAGAGGAGATAGACGAGAACTACTCCTAACATCGCTAATCTATCTTGCCATTTAAATTCTTTATTAAAGAAGAAAGTAATCGCAAACACTAATGGGACGATACCAACGAACATCGAGATATAGGAATTATATTGAGTGATTAATTCCACTTTAGTGTAATTATTCTCTAAGAACCCCGATATTAACATCGATAAGGAATACCATTTATTTTTCGGTAATTCCATAAATCCTTTCGTTCCACTTAAATGGATAAAAGCGGTTAACCAATAAGCGGAGGCGATTAAGCCACCAATTAAAGAAAACACGGCGAATCTAATGATAAATTTGTACCATTCCCCATCATTTTTCTCAAATTTTGCAGCAAATAGATAGAGAAAATAGATGACCATAAAAACGCAGATCATGAATCCGATATACCAAGAAGTCATTAAAGAATAGGCTAAGGCAACAGGATATAACCAGTAGTGTTTCTTCTCTTTGATAAAATGTAATCCTAATGTCGCTAACGGGAGAATCATCACTCCATCGAGCCACATATAATTAGATATATAAATAAAGGAATAAGAGATAAAACCATAACCTAAAGCGAAGATAATCTTCTGATAGGTAAATTTAGAAGTAAATCTCGCGAAGAGATAGAAATTCAAACTCGCAAAAGCCATCTTTAAAATAGATGACCATAAAAAGAATAGTGGTATCGCTTCATCCTTAAAGAAGATGACAAAGAAATTGAATGGGGAAGATAAATAGAAAGTGAAGATGGATAAATAATCTCCACCGAAAACTTTTTCTGTCGTATATATTAAAGAACCACCGGTGGTTAAGATATGCTTTAAGTCGCGCATATAAGCAATATATTCACTTTGCATATCAATCATCATAATCGTGTTTCCTTTATAACCATTTAACGCAAAACCATTCGCGTGAAATAAAATGATTAAAAGTATGAAAGGAACAATAAAAGATAGGGCGATGAATCCTACTTCTTTGATTAGATTAAGGTTCTTTTTCATATGCTAATAATATCACTCTTGAAATAACAAAAAAACTGACAAATACTTGTCAGTAATTTTTGGTTTGGTGCCCGGGACCGGAATCGAACCGGTACGGTATCGCTACCGCAGGATTTTAAGTCCTGTGCGTCTACCTGTTCCGCCACCTGGGCATTTGTTTGGTCACTCTCCGGAGATTCGAACTCCGGACCCCTTGATTAAAAGTCAAGTGCTCTACCGACTGAGCTAGAGAGTGAATTGGCTGGGGTGGCTGGGTTTGAACCAACGAATGTCAGAGTCAAAGTCTGATGCCTTACCACTTGGCTACACCCCAACCTGTTTGGTGGGAGGGGGCAGATTCGAACTGCCGAAACCTGAGGTAACAGATTTACAGTCTGCCGCGTTTAGCCACTTCGCTACCCTCCCAAAGGGTAGTCTTGCGTATATTCTGGTGGATGCTGAGGGGCTCGAACCCCCGACCTCCGCCGTGTAAAGGCGATGCTCTCCCAGCTGAGCTAAGCATCCAACTGGAGTGTTTTCGCGCTTTAAAAATATGCGCTTTAATAATATATCACTTATAAAGATATATAGTCAATTGAAAAAACGCCCAATTTTTAGGCGTCTTTTTTTCTTGGAAAAATCCTATTGTTAATAACCCTTTTTACCTAGTAAATGGAACATATTTTTCTTATAGATTTCTACACCTGGTTGATTGAATGGGTTGATGTCCAATAGATAGGCACTCATCGCACAAGCTCTCATGAAGAAATAGAATAAGTGACCTAATGTTTTGGCATCTAATCTTTCGATGGTGATGACATTGCATGGAACTCCTCCATCTTCTTCGTGCGCTTTTAGTGTTCCTTCAAATGCTTTTTGATTGACGAATGCTAAATTCTTACCTTCTAAATAATTAAGTCCATCTAAGTCTTGATCATCGTGAGGAATAACGATATCTCCTTCGGGATTAACAACATTTAAGATGGTTTCAAATAAGAGTGGTGTACCATCTTGGACATATTGACCTAAGGAATGTAAGTCTGTAGAGAATGTGGCAGAAGAAGGGAATAAACCTTTCTTTTCTTTGCCTTCGCTTTCACCGAATAATTGTTTTAACCATTCGCTGATTTGACTCATCTGTGGTTCATAGGTGACAAACATTTCTACTGGTCTATTATGTCTATACATATAATCTCTGGTCACAGCATAGCGGTAGCAAAGGTTATTCTTTAAATCGGTATTGTCATATGCTTTTCTCGCTTCTTGAGCGCCTAAAAGCATAGCTTTCACATCGATGCCAGCCGCGGCAAGAGGGAATAAACCGACTGCGGTTAAAACACTATAACGGCCACCGATATTAGATGGTAAGACATAAGTGGCATAACCTTCTTGATTACATAATGTTTTTAAAGCACCTTTTTCTTTATCAGTAGTAGCGAAGATAGCTTTTCTAGCTTTTTCTTTACCAACCTGTTTTTCTAATAAGTCTTTTAATAGTCTAAAAGAAATACTGGTTTCAGTAGTGGTGCCACTTTTAGAGATGACATTGATCGCAAAGTTCTTACCTTTGAGGTATTCCATTACTTGGCTAACATAGTTAGGTGAGAAGGTTTGACCCATAAAGATAATCTCTAATTTATCAGGACTCTTTAAACCTTTTAAAGCATCTAAAGCGCATTTAGCACCGAGGTAACTACCGCCGATACCACAAACTACTAAGATATCGAAATTATCTCTCACATATTGAGCGTCTTTAATAATTCTTTCTAATTCTTCTTTATCGTAATCTTCTGGCCAATCGACCCAGCCTAAATAATCGTTTCCAGGACCGGTTTTCTCGTCGATCATTTTGTTGATGCGTTCCACATCTTTTTGATATTTGGCAATAATATCTTCATTAATTTCTTTATTAAGTCTTAACTTAATCATTTTATTTATCTTCTCCTTTTGCTTCCGCTAAAGTGGTAGCGATCCATTCTGGTAATTTCTCCTCTAGAGGTTTGAAGTCATCACTGTTCATCTTGGGGGCTTTTCTCGATGAATTATCATGGGAATTATAAGCTTCTTCTTGAGGCACTCTCTTATAAGAGACTCTTAAGAAACCATTGTTATCATCGATACTGACGACCTTGACTTTCATCTCATCACCGATCGTTCCATATTTTTCAATGTCACGAATAAAGGAATCAGAGATTTCCGAGATATGTAATAATCCCGTTATTCCATCTTCAAATTCTAAAAAGAGAGCGTAAGGTTTTACATTTACGACTTTTCCTAAGATAATCTGTCCAATTTCGTATTTCATAATAAATGCCTTTTTCTCTTGGACTAATATTAGCACTTACGTATGAAAAAAGGTAGACATTTGCCTACCTTTAATTATTTATTCGCTAGGAGTTTTTCACGTTTATCGATTTCGTTTAGCATCGCTATCTTATCGATGATGAGTTTGATAACTCTCTCTAAATCGCTTCCCGCGGAATAATCAGCGCGACAAATGAAGTTGCATCTTCCATCATCATAGATGTTTCTCACTTTATCGCTATCTTTTTCTGGATAGATGGCAATAGAAGTGCCTTCATTATGTTTGACTAATGTCATACAGGCGACATCGGTCATTCCATCACCTAAATAGACGATATTGCGATAGGGGATTCTTCTCTCCGGTTTCTTTTCATTTACGGAATCATCGTTAGTGACATCGACCGCACCTTTAGAAATACGGAAATAGAATTGGGTTTTTTGTGTGTAGTTAATCGCGAGTTTAGGCCAGACTGGTTCACCTTGTTCGTTGTAATAATATTCACAGCCCCACGCTTTGGTGAAGTTAGAGAATATAGAAGTTCCTTCGACGATTTCAATTGTGCCTGAACTCACTAAATAGTGTTCGACTTTGACACCTTTGGATTCTGCGTAATCATTAATTCTTTTAAACCAAGTGGTGACACCGGGATAGAATTTAACATTCTTGCCACATTCATGGAGGTAGTCTCTAGTTAATTTGATACCTTTTTGTTTACATGCCCAAATCATCATATACATATATGATAAGATTCTTTCGACACCTTCCTTATTAGTAAACTGTGAGGTGGCTCCCCAGAACTCTTCTGGAGACATCCCTAAGTTAGGAATGAAGTCGTAATTTTGCATGTCGGTTGTCGATAATGTTTTATCGAAATCGTACATAATACCGATAATAGGTTGTTTGCTCATATATTTTCCTCGTGGAAATAATATCATATAGCGATATTATTATCAATTTTTGTGTTTTCTTCACAAAGTGTTTGTTTTTTCTTTTCATCTCGGTATGATATATACTTTGAAAGGGAAATTATGCCAGAAGCTTTAAGGATTACATTAATCATTATCGGTGCTATCGTAGGTACATGGGTCTTATTACTCATCACCAACCTCATCTTTGTGGGAAGTTATCTCACCATTTTTAAGAAGCACAAAAAAGCGATGGTCGTGGTTCTCTTTACCAAATTAGAAAACCTCAAAAAGATCTTCTCGGTGATTAGACAATCGGGAGTGGATATCGATCCGAAATTAGTGGAAAAACTCAATTCAATTTCTGAAAAAGACTTCGAAGAGCCGGGTTCTGCACAATATATCAACGCGAATAACACATTATCATATTTAAAAGATGAAGTGATGTTCGTCGCTAACGAGCATAGTGATCTCGTCTCTAGTAATGAATTTAACCAGGCGAAAAAGAATGTTGTTGAAGCGGATGCCTTATATCGCAATAATGTCACAATGTATAACGCTGACGTCCTCGGATACAATTACTGGATTAGATTCTTACCTTGCCGATTTGTCTTTAAAATATTCCGTGTGAAAAAGAAGGAACTTATCTCATAACTTGATTGTTGTGAGATATTTTTTTATTTATAATAAAGATAATTGATTACATATTTAAGAAGGAGATGCTTATGAGTAAAGAATTAGATATGAAATTTGAAGATTTCCCTTTAACTGTACCCACTGAGAAAAAAATTAACAAAGCTCTTGGTGAACTAATTAAAGAATTAGAGGAATGTGGTAGTGTCTTAACTGCGAGCAGTGTTATTAAACACTGGAATAAAGTGATGACTGAATTTGAAACCGATGCTAGCTTAATTTATGTCCGCTATTCCTGCAACACCAAAGATCCAGTTTATAAGAGAGCCCAAGCGAGAGTGGATGAATTATCTCCGATTGTCTCCAATTACTCCAATCAATACGCGAGAATTCTCACCAAAGCAATCTATCGTAAAGAGATGGAAAAGCAAATGGGCAAATACTATTTCCAAATGCTCGATGCTTCCTTGAAAGCTTTTAATGAAAAAATCATTCCTGATTTAATTCAAGAAAATAAATTAGTTAGTGAATATGATTCCATCATGGGCGGTGCAGAAATCAAATTCCGCGGTGAAGTCTTAAATCTTTCTCAACTCGGAAAATATCTCCAAGATAAAGATAGAGAAACCCGTAAAGAAGCGGCAATGGCCATGGATAAATGGTTAGGCGCTCACGAAGAGAAATTAGCGAAAATCTACGATGAACTCGTTCATCTTAGAGATGGTATGGCGAAGAAACTCGGATATAAGAATTTCGTCCAATTAGGTTATCTCCGTTTAGGTCGTATGGACTATGATGCCAAGATGGTTAAAGGATATCGTGAACAAATCTATGAAAGCGTCGTTCCTGTGTGCGATAAATTATATAAGAAACAAATGAAGGATTTAGATATTAAAGATCCACAATACTTCGATTACAATTTGAGATTTAAATCCGGTAATCCTAAACCAGTTGGCGACGCCAAGAAATTAGTGAAAGTCGCTCACGAAATGTATAGTGATTTAGGTCCTGAAAGTAAAGAATTCTTTGAATTCATGATGAAACATAACCTCATGGATTTAGAAGCGAGAAAAGGCAAAGCTCCTGGTGGATATTGCACACAATTCCCACTTTATAAAGCCCCATTCATCTTCTCTAACTTCAATGGCACAGAAGGCGATGTCAATGTCTTATGCCATGAAGGTGGTCATGCTTTACAAGCATACTTATCCTTCCCCATCAAGATTCCTGAATATAGAAATCCAACTTTAGAGTCATGTGAAATCCACTCCATGAGTATGGAATTCTTCGCTTGGCCATATATGGAAAAATTCTTTGGTAAAGATGCAGATAAATATAGATATTCTCATTTAACCGATGCGATTGAATTCTTACCTTATGGTATTACCGTTGATGAATTCCAACACTGGGTCTACGAACATCCAAACGCTACACATGAACAGAGATGTGCTTTCTGGAAATCATTAGAAGCTAAATATACACCTCATAAGAAATATGATTTAACACCCACGTTAGCGCGTGGTACATATTGGATGAGACAAGGTCATATCTTCGCTTCTCCATTCTATTACATCGATTATACTTTAGCCCAAGTAGTGGCCTTCCAATTCTTCTTAGAAATGAGAAAAGACCATGCGAAAACCTGGAAAAAGTACGTTAAATTATGTAAATTTGGTGGACAGGCCCCATTTGTTACCTTACTCGAACATAACAAATTAAGAAATCCATTTGTCGATGGTAACGTCAAGAAAGTGATTCAACCATTAGAAAAGATTTTGAAGGAATTTGATACTTCTAAATTCTAGTAGTGGTGCAATAAAAAATGCATATCACGCGATATGCATTTTTGTTTGCTTTTAATGTAATAATTAATTCTCAGCGATATCAAGAACGACACCTAAGCCACCGAGCAAGGCAGCGAGACCGCCACAGCTACCAGCAACGATAGGAGCAAATCCGAATTTCACTTTTTCGAGAACTAAGCCGTTATCACTAGCGAAGTTATTTCTTAAGAAGAACACTAAGAAGACACCGACGATAATGGCGATGACACCTAAACCAGTAACAACTGCGGAAAGGATGTCGTGTTCTTTGAAATAAGGAATGATCGCGGCTAATAAGATGATGATCGCACCAACGCCTAATAAGATGTAGCCGACTAAACCGGAAGTGACACCATTATAGGATGTACCAATAGAATATGTACCACCGATTAATGCATTGAAGTTAAGGACTTCTTTATTATTAGATGCCCATGTGATTGTGACTTGGTTAAAGAACATCATCACGACACCAACGATTGCTAAGATAGCAGCAACGAATTTTAAATACTTTCTCATACTAATACCTCGTTATCTTTAATATAATAGCCACACATCTTTATTAATTTCAATAAAAAAAGCCATCAATGATGACTTTTAATATTCATTTTGGTGCGCGAGATGAGAATCGAACTCACACGGGAATACCATACGCCCCTCAAACGTACGCGTCTACCAGTTCCGCCACTCGCGCAACTTTTCGTGCTTGATAATTCTATGAGATATTTATGCAAAAAACAAGATTAAATAATCTTTCGACTGCAAAAGACAATGCTTATTGATTGTTTTCGACTTGCTTTGGTTCTTTATAAAGGATGTATTTTCTAGTGAAATAATTAAAGACTAAACCGACAAGAGTCTTGATGCAGAAGCTGATGAAGTACGCCCAGAACAGACCTTGTCCTAAGAACTTAATGCCATGTTCTTTAATTAATTCCATGACTGATAAATTGACGATATTGTATTCATTACCCCAAGCCGATACGATGACTAAATTACAAAGTAGCATCGCTCCTATGCTTAATAGCATTGCGCATAAGGATAACACTATAAATAGTGCGATAAACATTTTGGATTTGGTCTTCACATCTTTATCGACATTTTGATAGACCCAAAAGGTAGAGATTAAATAGTTAACTACGACACCAAAAATAAAACCGATAGCGGTAGAAATAATAGTGACCCAAATCTCCGATAAATGATTATGAAGAAGGAGAACCACTAATTGGCAAAACAAATAATCGGTTAAAGCGGCAGCGACACCGCACACTAAAAAGCGAAAGAGTTCCCAAGTTCTACTAGTTTTACGATCTGACATAATTAGAATAATCCTGAAAGAATACCTTGAGCGGCTAAAGCAATTAATAGATAAACTATTAAACTAACAACATCAACAATAGTAGTTAAAATTGGTTGAGCAATAATTGCAGGGTCTTTCTTTAATGCCGCTACACCTAATGGTAAAACAACAGCCACGCATTTTGATAAGAAAGAACCAGCAAATAAAGTAATAGCAACAATACCTGAAACAGCAAATGTATTCATTGCAAAATAACCGGCGTCTTTCCATACAAGTCCGTTCCAAATAGTTGGGATAGTGTCATTAAAATGCGACAAGAATTCCGCTTTGTCATTGGTAACAATTCCAGTATATTGTTCGATTGTGAACCAAATAAAACCGAATGTGGCAACACAGGCCGCCACGATAACAGCGGTGAGAGCTTCCTTTCCTAAAATCTTCCAGAAATCTTTCGGTCCAAATTCTTTAGTTCCTAACCCACGAATCATTAAGGCGATAGTTTGCCCACCGGTATTTCCGCCGGTATCCATTAATGTAGGAACAAAGCAAATTAACACGGGAATTACAGAGAAAACCTGAGTTTTTTCAATTTTATCTAATGCCATAGTGGTGAAAGTGCCCAAGATGATAAGGATGACAATCCATGGGATACATTTAACCGCCATCTTCCATGCAGGAGTATCGAGATAGGAATCTTCTAATGGTGCGACGTGGCTTAATGCGGCAACGTCTTCGTTAGCTTCTTCCACGATGATATCGACGACGTCATCGATGGTGATGATACCGACGATCTTATCTTCTTTATTTAATACCGCCATCGCTGTTAAATCGTATCTCTTAAATTTGTTAGCGACATCTTCTTGGTCATCGTTAACATGACAAGAAACAAAGTCTCTATCCATGATATCTTCTAATGTTTCATGGTCTTTAGCGAAGATTAAATCATCCAAGCTAACTGTACCGACGAGATTTCTTTTGGCGTCTCTAACAAAGATGGTGTAGACGGTTTCAGCATCTTTACCCTTTTCTCTAATTTGCTTAATAGCGTCTTTCACTTCCACGGTGTTCTTCATCTCTAAGAACTCAGTGGTCATGACACTACCAGCGGTGTTCTCTTCGTAATTCAATAATTGGTTGATGTCTTTACGCATTTCTGGAGAAGCAACGCGTAAAACACGGGACACCATATTCGCAGGTAAGTCTTGTAAGGTATCGACGATATCGTCGGTATAGGATTCTTCAAGAAGTTTAATTAAGTCTTTATCAGAGAAAGCATTAATAATTTTCTCTTGCTGTTCACTGGAAAGTTCAGCGAATAAGTCGCCGGTATATTCACTAGAGATAACTCTAAAGGGATATAGTAAAACTGAGACTTCTTCAACGTCATTTAAAACTTCCGCGATATCGATAGTCGGAATCGTTTCAAATAATTCTCTAAGAACATTAACTTTTTTGTTCTTAATCGCATTGATAATTAAATCTTTGACTTGAATTTCGCTCATTTTCTTTCCTCTCAATAATTTTGCCTTCAAAAGCAAAATGATTTCAATACTAAATTGAAAAAGAAAAAAATATCTTAAGCGTTTATATACACATTTAGTTGTTATTTTGATAAAATATGAAACGCATTAAAAGAAGGAAAACAAAATGAGAGAAATTTTAGTTGAAACAAGTGCGAGACATGTCCATGTCACACAAGAAACATTAGAAGTATTATTCGGTAAAGGCGCTGAACTTGAAGTGAGAGGCACCTTAAGCCAACCTGGCCAATTCGTCAGTAAACAAAGAGTAAATGTTGTTGGCTATAAATTAGATAAAGCTACTGGTCAAAAAGTAGAAGCCGTCTTAAAGAACGTTTCCATTTTAGGTCCATGCCGCAAACAAAACCAAGTCGAATTATCCGCGACTGACGCTAGAAGCATCGGTATTGCCGCTCCTATTAGAGAAAGCGGTGACATCAAAGGTAGTGGTGCTTGTAAATTAGTCGGTCCTTGTGGTGAAGTCGAATTAAGCGAAGGCGTTATCGTCGCTAAGAGACATATCCATATGACTCCTGCTGATGCCGAAGAATTCGGAGTGACCAATGGTCAAATCGTTAAATTAGAATTAAATACACCGGAAAGAAGTCTAATCTTCGGTGATGTCGTTATTAGAGTGAGAGATGACTTTGCATTAGCGTGCCATATCGACACCGATGAAAGCAACGCTGCTTGTGCTAGTGGTGTGGTCTACGGAAAATTAGTCAAATAATGAAAACAATTACTATCGAGCCTCAACAAGTTTGTTCTAGACAGATGATTCTCGACATCGATGATGATGGCGTGATTGTTCATGCAAAAGTTATCGGTGGTTGTATGGGTAACCTCCAAGGATTATGCCGCTTAATCGAAGGCATGAAATCCGAAGATGTCGTCAAGAAACTTACCGGAATCAAATGCCGTGGAAGTAGAACTGGTGAGACGAGTTGCCCTGATCAATTAGCGAAGGGCTTAGCAAATCTATAAGATAAGGAACCGGATTAATCCGGTTTTTCTTTTCTAATAAAAGTACTTTTAATATTTATTAAACCTTATTATAATAATTACGCTTATCAAGAACTGTGAAATAGAGATGTAAAATCACAGTAGCAACTCTCAGTAGTGAGTAAGTGCTCTTCTCTAGCAAGGCCCCATAACCTTGAACGATGAGTAAAGGAAGAATTAATATGCCTTTCCAGATTATGGGAGGGCATTTTTTATAGGAGTTTGTATCAAATGGAAAAAAGAAAGATTTTATTCACAAGTGAATCAGTCAGTGAAGGCCATCCTGATAAAGTATGTGACCAAATCTCTGATGCGATATTAGATGCTTGTTTAAGTGTAGATCCCAAATCTCATGTTGCGTGTGAAGTGTTCGCTACAAATAACGATATTATCATCGCGGGTGAGATTACTTCTAAATGCAAACCTGACTATGTTGGCATCGTTAAAGAAGTCTTAAAACGCATTGGTTATGATCGTCCTGAATTGGGCACTGATTACCATACAGTTAATGTAGAAGTGAAGGTTAAAGAGCAAAGCCCTGATATCAATCAAGGTGTCGATAAAAAAACACCGGAAGAACAAGGCGCTGGTGACCAAGGAATTATGTTTGGTTATGCCACTACAGAAACCGAAGGATATATGCCTTTAGCTATCTCCATTGCTCATAAATTAGTGAGAGAAGCAACCGCGCAAAGAAAAGCTGGTTTATTCAAAGGTGCTCGTCCAGATATGAAGAGCCAAGTGACAGTTGATTATACTGATCCAAAGCATATTCGTATCGATACAGTTTTGATGTCTATTCAACATGATGAGGATGTCAATTTAGACGAATTTAAGAAGTATGTACACGAAAATATTATGCAAAAAGTAGTTGAATCATTTGGATTTAACGCTGATTTCAAATATTTAATCAATCCAACTGGTAGATTTGTTATCGGTGGTCCTGCTGGTGACACAGGCTTAACCGGTAGAAAGATTATTGTTGATACTTATGGTGGCACTGCTGAGCATGGTGGTGGTGCTTTCTCCGGTAAAGATCCATCCAAGGTTGATAGAAGTGCAGCTTATATGGCGAGATATATCGCCAAGAACTTAGTGGCCGCTGGTGTCGCTGATAGATTACAAGTACAATTAGCCTACGCAATCGGTGTTAATGAACCGATCTCTATCGGTATTAAAACATATCACACTGCGAAGTATAGTGATGAGGTAATCTTAGATATCATTTATAGGTTATTTGATTGCCGTCCCGGAATGATCATTTCTAACTTCCATTTAACTAACCCATCCTTTAGATATCAAGACCTTACAAACTATGGTCATCTCGGTCGCCCTGACTTAGATTTACCTTGGGAAAAACTCGATAAGGTTGCTGAGATTAAAAAATATCTTTGGGATATGTAATTCTCAATAGAAGAACTAATCACGAAATGTGCGTTTAACGCACTTTTCTTTTTATTATTTTTTACGTGTGAGTAGTGAATTATGGGAGGAATAGGGTTATAATATAAACGATGAAATCTCTCTGATATTGGGAAGGAGGGTTATACATATGAAGTACCAAATTATCGGAAAAAATTTTAAGATTACCGAAGGCATTTCGAATGCCATTGAAAAGAAGCTCGGTAAAATGGACAAATACTTTCTCATTAATGATGAAGTAGAATGCCGTGTCGTTTGCAGTGCCCATGAGCTCGAACAAAAAATCGAAGTGACTATTTTCTTACCCCAAATGCCACTTAGAGCGGAAGTTGCTAATGCTGATTTATATTCCGCACTCGATATCGCTGTTGACCGTTTAGAAGGTCAAATGAGAAAAATCAAAACCCGTATGGACAGAAGCAACAACAAAATGTCTTTAGCGGAATCCATTAACTTTGAACAAGTCGAAGCAGAAAAAGAGCCAGAAGAAAAAGACGTTATCGTTAGAGCTAAATCCTATTATTTACAAGCCATGGATATTGAAGAAGCAGTGACCCGTATGCAAGCTTTAGGTCATGATTTCTTCCTCTATTTAGACAAAGAAGATGATCGTATTTCAGTCGTTTATAATAGACGTGATGGTGGCTATGGTGTCATCCAAGCGGAGAATCCTATTAAATAATTAGATTTCAATTATTTGAGCGAGCTCTTATAGAGTTCGCTTTTTATTTTGCTTTTTTTGCGCGAGTGTGTATAATACATTACATGTGTAAGTTACTTGCTTGTGATTTAGATGGAACCCTCTTTTATCCTCGTCAAATAAATCGTTGTATTTCTCGCAAGAATGTTAAATTCTTGAGAAAATGGATTGATTTAGGGAATAAAGTAGTTCTTATTACATCTAGAAGTTTAGAATTCATTGAAAGATTAAAAAAAGAAATCCAAAGAGATTTCGATTTTATGTCTTGTTCTTCCGCGCAAATAATGTGTAACGGAAACCTTATTAAAGATACTCCAATGAAGAATAATGAATTAAAAACAGTTTTAGAAGAAATTGATAAAAAATATAAACCAAGAGGATTTTTACTTACCGCTGAAGGACATCCTTGTGTGACTTTTAACACTAAAAGATCTAATTTTTTATTCGCGATTAGCTATCAATTATGGTATTTCTTTCAATTTAAATACCGTGAAGGAGTAGAAAAGAATAATGAATTATTTAATAATTTATTAGAAAGTGGTAAAGTCTATAAGGTGATGACTTTTTTCGGGTTTGGAAAAAAGAAAGGCGTTCTCAGTAAAGAAATCAACAAAGAACTCCGTGAAAGATTCCCGGAAATCGAATCATCTTGGAGCCTGATCGTCAACGAATTAACTCCTCGTGGATGTAATAAAGGCGAAGGCTTAGATGAATATTGTCGTATCACCAATACACCGAAAGAAAACGTTTACGTTGTCGGTGATAGTGGTAACGACATCACGATGTTTAATAAATATCACGAACACAGTTATTGTATGGCACATGCCTATCCCAGTGTGAAGAAATATGCCAAATACACAGTGTCACGTGTCTATAAATTAGACAAGCTTGTATTGAAAGGAGAAAAATAACTATGTTAAACGGCACAAATCAATACATCTTCAATATCTATCATTACATGTTAAATCTTAGAGATACCATGGAATACACAATTGATAGAGAACACTCTAAAGAGCTTTATGAACAAAGAAAGACCGTCTTAACCAAAGGTATCGAACAAGGTAGTGCTTTAGGTAACTTCTTTGAAAACAACAAAGAACAAGGCGATAAAATCAAAGAGAAAATCAATGAATTCTTAAATGATATCTACGCTGATGATAGCACCGTCTTAAAGCTTTCTGAAGATGGCAAATTAAGAGTGGATCACACTCAACATGTCAAGATTTTTGAACAAGTTATCGGTTTACAAGAATCTATTAGAGATATCCTCTATGGATACATGAACTTCGCAAGAAGCAAAAATGAATCCAACGAAGATATGGTTAATTTAGTCACTCTCGATGAGAGATTAACCAGGGTCGTTATCGCGATGCTCGTTATGCGTGAATTCGAAAAGAGCTTCGGTGAATTCCAAAAGGTTATGGCGGAATCTAAAGGTCAACCTACACCTCAATCCAATTTCATCGTGCAAAATGAAATCTCCAAGATGGCTTCATTAATGAGATTCTCTCGCGCTCACGCTCACTGCACAGATAACGAAACACTCGACTTATTAGATGATGTTAACAAAGTCATCGAAATGACCGAAGGCAGAAGAGATAGAAGAGATAACAAATCATTCCAAGATATCTTCAATGATATCAATCGTCGTCTAGGCGATATGGTGGCAAAACTCGAACCACAATGGAAGAATTGCTACGAAGGTGTCTTCAAACAAGTCATCGAATCTGCTAAGAGTAGAGAAAATAGTCCAGAACAAGCTTAATGCTTAAGGAGTAATAATCATGGCCAAAATTAAAGATCCAAGTAAAAAAGAAAATAAGAAGAAATTAACGCTTCATCCATTCGAATGGGTATGGTATATCTTATGCGGTTTAGTCGCGTTGTGGGGTTTAACCTATATCGTTTTAGGTTCTATCGCGGAAAATCTCCCTATCAAAGCTAATGATGATGGCTTAGTGAAAATCAATTTAGACTTCGCTAAAACATTCAAATTAGACTTCTTAGGTTGGGGTTTAATTATCTTAGCCATCGCCTCAGTCGCCATCGTTTTAGTTTTATTACTATTCTCCAATAAAGTCGACCGTGATTATGAAAAGAATGTCAGACGTGCTCAACGTATGGCGCAATTAGATGCGGAAGTGGAGAGAGAAGAAAAAGCGGAACTCGGTGAAGAAGAAGTCGTCGACGCTGAAGTCGCTCCTGTCGAACAAGAAAAACCTGCTGAAGAACCTGTTAAGGAAGAGGCTCAAGCGGAAGAAGAAAAACCAGAAGAACCCGCAAAATAATTGGCTTAATTTAATTGAAAAAGAGGCTCTCTAAATTCTAACGGGGTTTAACGGGGTCCCGTGAGCAAAACTCCCAAAAACTCTACATTTTATGGTGGTATATCCGCGAAGGTATATCACCTTTGATTTTTATAGGACAATAGCAGCATTATTCTGGCTCTGAATCTCATGAAGTTTTGATATCCATAAGCAATATCTATAACCCTTTGGATATGAGAATTATTGTTCTCGGCGATTGCGTTAGAAAACCTTCTTCCAGTTTGATTTCTAGCTAATCCATTGATAATTCCAATCTTCCATTTTCTATATGTTTCTGCGACTTTTTCTAATAATTCATATCCCGAACTATTGAGCTTTGCAATGATTCTCTCTATAAACTTATTCGCGTCAGTCCAGGTTTCATATTTGTCATAGTGAAGTAATTCTTGGAGGATATTATATCCATCCCAAAATACTGAGTTCATCCTTAGGCAGCGAAGTATTATTTCTCCATAACTTAGATACATATCAAACTTCTTAGAATGATAAACATTTTTATTGATTTTATATTGATCCATCAAAAAGAATCTCCAATTTGTTTTCATGAAATGCCTCTCTATCGTATCTTCAGTAGCGATTTGGTTATAGGTTCTAATTCTTATTTGATTTATCGATGATGTTAGAAGCTTAATAACGTGGAATAAATCAATGACAAATAATGCTTTAGGAAAATATCTAT
>Ga0256405_10003012_pt1 | contig 36286 bp, 59 predicted proteins | sample RumenRJG_02DNA_FD_189096 | JGI IMG/M metagenome (GOLD analysis project Ga0256405, IMG submission 189096) | Bovine rumen microbial communities from Lethbridge, Alberta, Canada - RJG_02 | ecosystem: Host-associated > Mammals > Digestive system > Stomach > Rumen | place: Canada: Alberta...
ACAAAATAAAGGAATGCCTTGCTTTCGGCTACCAGGTGGTTGAAAAAATAAAATATGTTTTTGTCAACAGTGAACCAGAAGCCGTGGTTTTCCGGCAGATACCAGCTTAAAAACAAAAGGATTCCCACGGCGTTGCAGGTTAAGATACAGAAAATATTTTTTAGAGAAATCTTGGATATACAAGCCATAATGTTTTTTAGAGTTTAATTACAGCAGACTAAGTTTATATGTTGATTCATGCAGCGTTTTCCGGGTTATATATAAAAGATGCAGGTTATACTGTCAGCTGTACTGGCGCGTATACTGCGGGCCTGCCATATTTAAATATACCTGGAATAAATTTGTAATTTTCATTATACCACGAATTGATAATAGGGTCAATAAACCGCATGGTTGACACACTTTTGCGAAATCGTCAAAAGAAATCGTCAAAAATTCTCCGCGAAAATTTTTTCGATGTCATCTGCGGCCGCCCGTCTCATGTCGTCAGAATAATGGATATAAGTCTTAATTACTGTCTGTGCGTTGTCACCCATCAGCGCCGCCACAGTACGAATATCTACACCTTTGGCCAATAGGGTAGTAGCATAGGTATGTCGTAAACAATGTGGCGATAATCGGCGATCGATTTTTTTAATAGCCTGCTTCATGCCATAGTAAGTTCCGTAAGGACGAGAAAACAGCCGGCGATGAATATCCAGAGGATGGCTATTCTTATATTGGGTTAACATTTTGGCCAGTACTCCGGGGATCGGGATGGTGCGAAATCCGTTTTTGGTTTTCGGATCCATATAGCCGAAATGCTTTGTATCCAATTGTTTATTAATGGTAATAGATTGCTTGCTAATATCCGGCCATGTCAGGCCCAGCAATTCACCACGACGTAGACCGGTGTAATAACATATGGCAAGAGCCAGTTTGATATCATCCTTTGTGTTGGCCATCAGCTTCCGGAACTGCTCCTCTGATACCGTCAACCGCTCTGTTGTACCTTTAGCTTTAGGGATCTCAATATTCGGGATGAAATTGGTGAAGATAATTCCGTAAGGCTTAACCGCTGCCCGGAATAGAATTGCCAGCTTACTTAAATATTGCTTCTGTGTCACAGGCGCTATATTCCAGCCGCTGACGGCCGTTTGAACATCAAGATATGTAATCATGCGCATGGGCTTCTTTGCCACGTCACGGAGGGCATCTACGGCATTAATATAGTTATGTTTGGTTCCTTGGGTAATTGATTTCCTTAACTTCAGATATTCCTTACAAAATTCAACAAGAGTAATATCGCTGATGCTTCGGTCAACAGGCCGAGGCGCTTTTTTTATTTGCGCCAGCAACTCCGCTTCGGCCTCTTTTGCATCGGACTTGCGTTGGAATCCCTGCCGGGACTTTTGGTGCCATTTACCATCTGTATCTTTATATGAAATTATGATCTGCCAGCCGGAATCCTTCTGGCGGTAAGTGGTGGTGTGTTTCATCGGCGCCTCCGATTATTTATCTTGCATTATCTTTACAGCGGCATCGACGGCAGCCTTCCACTCTTCCCAGCGTTTGTGTTGTGCGTTCATGACAATTTCATCACCATTCCGTTCGCTGTGAGCATGGATAACAATAGCCTTTTGCAGGTCCAAAGGATTAATGCCCGCTATGATAACTTCTGCAACACCGCCTCTGAATGCTTGCCGAGTTGGCCTCATTCCTAACTTTATTTCATGGGATTCCTGACCATCGCCCCATGACATTCCGTCATAAAAACGCCAATGGTCACCGCTGTAACCAAATGACAGGAATGCAACTTTTATTCCGTTAAGGTCAGAAACTTTTAAGGTTAGCCCGCCCGTCTTAGATTTAAAAACCTCATAATCGGTTGTAGTTGACATTTTTCCACTCTTCATCTGGCTGGTCTTTGTCTTTACATTCTTTGGATATTTCGCTTTGTACTCATCGGAATATCCTGCGAACGCAACACTGGATACTGCCATCGCCATAATCAAAACTGCTGCAAACAACTTTTTCATATTATTACCTCCCTTTATTTATTCAGAGCAATGCGCCCTGTATTCAATAATGTTTATGTCTTCGTCGCTGTCCAGATCACCATGGACCTGGTGGTATATTTCGTGTGCATATGTTTCCAGATTGGCTTCATTGGTCAGCCTGGCGTTTAAAACAATTGCCTCTTCATCCGTGTATGGATCCCGGAGGATGAACCCCCGGCATTTACACGGTAAGTCATAAAGATAAGTTCTCAATGCTGGGTAACTCCTTTAAGTTTATTTACGGTTGAGTAATCTTTTAGCTATATCAATAATAACTTTCATGTCTTCCGGAGACAGGTCACGCTTTGCGTCCAGCAGAAGACGCATGTCAGGATCATTGGCTGCTTCCTGTGCAAGGCGGGCGGTTTCAGGGTCAGTATAATATCCAGGCGTATCTTCCCATCCCATTAAATAACCGGGAGTAACATGCAATGCTTTTGCAATATCTTCGATTTGGTTAATGGGTAATTTGCGAATAGAACCAGTCTCATAACGCTGAATGGTGGATTTGCTTAATCCGGTAGCATCCGCAATATCTTGGTAGCTTAAATTTAGCTCCAGCCGTCTCTCTTTAATTCTTTTTACGATTAAATCAATGTCGCCCATGTTTCCGTCTCCTTTCTTATGTAATAATATCATAAATGCAACAAAAAGTAAAATATTTTATAAAAAACTGTTGCAATCGTGAAACGAATGTGCTACAATAAACAAAACGTAGCAGAAATGCAACGAATGAAAAATGAAAGGAGTGGAACGATGAACCTGGACAAATTGCGTGGGGCCTTGGCGGAACAACGAATCACGCAGGAAATGTTGGCAAAAAAGCTGGAAATATCCTTGTTAAGCGTGAATCGTAAGCTGAACGGGAAGTCACCTATTACTGTAGAAGAGGCAAAAATTATTGCAGATTTTGCCAAAATACAGAATCCAGCTCAGATTTTTTTTGACTAAAGTGTTGCAATAATGCAACGAAGGGAGGTGAACCATGAGGTATAAGGACAAGCGCGGCTGGCTGTTTGAGGTGCGGCCGGGCATCGGGGAGGGCCAGTGGAAGGTTTTCTACTGGAAGCCACGCAAGGACGGAAACCTTTCTGTAGGCTGGCATGGAAGCAGAAGTTTCCATTGGTGGCCAACCAAAGCAGAAGCCGAGGAGGAACTGCTGTCGGTCGCAGTAGTGCGGGAATGGCAAGAGGTATAGGAGGCAGAGCATGGCAATTCATATTGACGAAAAGAAAAGCACGCCTCAATGGACAGAAGAGACGTGCAAAGTAAAAAGTAAAATGTTCTACAACAATATCGGGAATCAAATTGTTTATGTAACGGTAACGATTCAGGATATGCCGGCAGCGATGGAGCAGTACCCGAGCCATGATACGTCGATAGAAGAGTATATCGCTGGAATTGGTAAGGTAGTTGGTTCGTTACTGGGAGATTATGGCGCAGAATAAATGAAATGACTGGCGGCTTTGATAACTGCCTCGAGGGAGAGATAGGAGGTGAGAAGAATGGAACGGGCCGTATTCAGTGTACAGGAGCTTTCCAAACGATGGGATCTGCATCCGAACACGATCCGGCGCATGGAAGAGGAAGGGAAGCTGCATCGCCTGCCGGATATTCCAAGTGTACGGTACAGCGCAAAGGAGATCACCCAGCTGGAAAGCATAGGTAAGGACGCTGAAGAGCTCTCGCCATGGGAGCGCAGGCGCATGCAGGAAGAAATTAAGGAACTGCGGCAGCAGGTCATTGAATTACAAAATCGTCTGGCAAAGATGGTGCTGATAGCACAGGGAGGCGGAACATGATGAGTATTGATAGAGAATACCTTGCAGGAATCATGTTTTTTGTAATGCTTTTTGGTGGTATTGCCATCGGCTGTGCGTTAGGGATGGTGATATTTGGATGAGCTTAAACAGGGAGCAGCTGCGGCAGATCCAGAAGATGCCAAAGGAAAAATTCCTGGTATGGTTGGCAGCTTATGCTAAGGAATGTTATGAGGATGGCTTCGGTGACGGTGTGGAAAGCAACACCATGGCCATCATGCGCTATTTACACGATGAATTCGGCTGGGGTAACACAAGGTTCACCAGACTTATCGAGCACGCAAAACGGGATGTGAAGGCTATGCGCGAGGGGTATATCACCCCTGCGGAAGTCAAGGACGGACTGGCGGAAGAAGGCGTGACCTGTCTGAAACAGCTGCAAATGAAATCAGAGCCGGATCCGTTACGTGAGTGGGTTCCGGTGGAGATCACACTGCCGCCGGAAGATGAAAAAGTGCTGTGTTGCACGATGAATAAGAAGGGCGCAAAAAATCTGGTGCTGGGATATTACGCAGACGGTGACTGGCGTGTCGGCATGAATAGCAATGTAATCGCCTGGCGGTTCCTGCCGCCGGCATACAAAGAGGAGGTAAAGGAATGAGCTTATGGAGTTTTATCGAGGAAAGATGCAAGGCAAAAGGAATCAAGCCGTTTGATCTGGTCGATGAAGGTATCAGCAGTGCGTCACTGTACCGGATGCAGGACGGAGGTACTCCGGGCGAAAGAATAAAAAACAAGCTTTCGGCTGCGTTAGGATGCAGTATCGGGGAAATCAACGAAGTCATCAGCCAGACGGATCAGACAACGCCATTCGGCGAGACGGTGAAAAAAACTAAGAAAAAAGAGTCTATCATGGCAACGGTAGACAAGCTGGAAAAGATGGTAAGCGAGAAGCCGTATGTTACTCCGGAGCCAGCTGATGAGGAACCAGCAGAAGTGTTTACGGACGAACCGGAGACGGATACTGATTCCATGGTGCTGGCTGTGAAAGAATATAAGGAACAATGGCGGAACAAAATTATTAAACAACTCACAGAAGCCGATTTGGCAACCACGGTGGAAGAATTCTGGCGTGAGATTGGCAAAGAATTTGCAAAGGAAGTGCTGTAATGAAAGCAAACGTACAATTAACACTTGAACATTTTGAAACCGCATTATATGCCGCTGGTTATGACGTAAAGCTGGAATACCGTCCGCTGGTGGAAGAAGTCGTGGTAAGGTTCGCCAATGGCTACGAAAAGCACGTAAATGTCGCATCAGATTCGCCACTGGCCATGATGAAAGATATCCTGCGACAGGCTTTTGCGTATTAAAAAACCGCCACAGCGGCAACTGTGACGGCGTAGGGGTAGGAATAAGTACCAACCAATTCCTACCTCCATTATAACATGATTGGAGGGAAAATAAAACATTGTTAGTGACCTATGAAGAGATTATGCAATGGTATCACCAGCGTAAACGTGCTGGTCTGACCATTGAGCCGGAGCAAATACAAAGACCGTTGCACTCATCCACCATACCGGGATCGTCTCTTTGCGATACTTGCCGTTGGCATATCCCCAACAAATGGGGGAGCGATTACTGCCATGGTGGCCGGAAGGACTGCCCGGAGTGGATGATGTACAGGGCGGATGATTATGATACCGGCGATGAAAATGAGAATTATCACAGAGGCGATTATAAGCGAAAGAAGGCACGATTGTTATGAAACTTATATGGAAAAAAGTAGGCCGCTGGGTATCCAAAGAAGGAACTACCATCGTTTACCAGGCCGTAGGGACAGGCATACAAATCGAAAGCAGGAAGCGCCACATTCCACATGCCAATAGATCAGGTACATGGGATCATACATCTTACTGGGTGCTGAATAACTGCGAGCAGCTGGTGGAAAAACAGTCCCTGCGGGATGCAAAGGAATATGCAGAAAAGCTGATGGAAGAGGAGGTGTGATTATGGGCGTGCCTGTTAAGGGTTATGAAAACTATATCGTCAATGAAGACGGTACTGTTTACAGCCTTTTTACAAACAAGGTTTTAAAACCAAACATTATGAAAACCGGTTACCACACAGTAGAACTGTTTAACGATGCCGGTTCCAGAAGGTTGTCAATTCACAGATTAGTTGCGGAAGCATACATACCGAATCCGGATGGCCTGCCACAGGTGAACCATAAGGATGAAAACAAAGCAAATAACAGCGTTGATAATCTGGAATGGTGTACCGCAAAAGAGAATATGAATTACGGTACTGCTGTAACTCGCAGGTTTAAATCAACTGAATGGTTTTATCAGAGCAAAAGAATGAAAGATATGGCAAGAGCAAACGGCAAGGTTGTGTGTAAAAGAGTTATGCAGTTTACAAAAAGCAATGAATTTATTGCCTGTTATGAATCTGCAAAACAGGCTGCTACATTATTAGGAATTAACGCTTCACACATTGGTGAGTGTTGCAAGGGTAAAAGATACAAGACCGTAGGCGGTTTTGTATGGCGATATGAAAGGGAGTGATTATCATTGGAGTTCCTGTTTTAATCCTCGGTGAATCCGGTTCCGGCAAGTCCTGCAGCCTCCGGAACTTTGACCCGAATGAAGTAGGCATTTTTAATGTAGCATCGAAGCCGCTGCCGTTCCGGAAGAAAATGCGAATGCTGAATGATTCCAAGTATCAGGAGATCATGGCGATATTGGTTAAGAACCAAAGCAAATGCTATGTCATTGACGATGCACAGTACCTGATGGCATTCAGTTTGTTCGACCGTGCGAACGAAGTCGGTTATAAAAAGTTCACTGATGTTGCCGTTGATTTTTACCAATTAGTGCAGACGGTAATTAAGTTAACATCCGATGACACCATCGTTTATTTCCTCCAGCACATTGAGAGGGACGACGCCGGCCGGATCAAGGCGAAGACCGCCGGGAAAATGTTGGATAATCAACTGACACTGGAAGGTCTTTTCAGTATTGTCCTGCTGTGTGAAGCCAAAGGCGAGGAACATTACTTTATCACCCAGAGCGACGGAACCAGCACTGCAAAGTCTCCGATGGGTATGTTTGAATCACTGAAAATTGATAACGATTTGAAAATGGTGGACGACACGATCCGAAAGTATTACGAGTTTGAGAAGGAGGCCGACGGATGAGCGGGATTAAACCAATAGAAACTTATTACAAAGGTTACCGGTTCCGCAGCCGGCTGGAGGCAAGATGGGCGATTCTGTTGGATCACCTGAATGCCGAATGGGAATATGAGCCGGAAGGTTTCGACATGGACGGTCTGTATTATCTACCGGACTTTAAGGTGACCAACCATGCAGGCCGTGGCGGTAAAGAACTCTGGATAGAAGTAAAGGGCGATATGACGGACACGGATAAAGAAAAGATTTTGCGCTTTTCCGAGGACAAACCCATCTATGTTGTTGGCGACATTCCAAAGGGCGAAACATTTGATGTCATAATCGACAGTATGGAACGGCAGTGTTATAACGGCGACCCGGCAAAATATAACTTCTTCACTGTTGACGGAGACTTTTTTGGTGCATTCCCCTGTGTAACAAAATCAGGGTGCTTTGCATTATTAGGCGATGATAGCAATTATCTGCGGGATGCAAATGAAGCTAAAACGGCCAGAGCATTTACCGCAGCAAGGCAAGCAAGATTTGAACATGGCGAAAGACCAATATTTGAAAAAGGAGAATAAATTATGATTAAAAAATTTGGCAACTATGAATCTACCAAAGCATATGGCAATTATGAAACCTTACCGCGTGGCGCTTACGTTCTGGAGATCCTCAATGCCGAAGTCGGCGAGAACCAGTACGGCCAGTATGTGAAAATCAGCTGTGATATTGCGGAAGGCGAACACAAAGGCTTTTACCGCAACGATTACAAAAACCAGTCCGGCGAAGACAAGCGCTGGCACTGCAACTACCTGCTGAACGTAGCAAAGGGCGACGGAACCGAGCGCGATGAGTGGACAGCCCGCCGGTTCAAGACCGTTATTGCTGCCATTGAAGACTCTAACCCTGGCTATCATTTCGACTGGGACGAATCCAAGTTTAAAGGCAAGAAGGTTGGCGGCCTGTTCAACATCCGGGAATACCAGAAAAATAACGGTGAAATCGGCGAAGCTACCAACCTGGCGCAGCTCTGCTCTGTGGAATTGGTTCGCTCCGGCAAGGCCCGTATCCCTAAAGATAAACGCCTGGCGGAGACTCCGATCCCGGACAGGAAGGTGCCATCCCTGCCGCCAATTGACGATAGTGACTGCCCGTTCTAATGAACAATTTTGAAGTGGAGGCTGCTCTCAAGACCATCATCATTTTAGTTGATACCAGGGAGCAGCCTACCAAAATATTTGACCGGAGGATGGAGACGGTCGGCTTCCCTCACGAACGGATCAAGCTGAACTGCGGAGATTATTCCATCAAATGCACCCTGCCAGACGGTACTGATTACAGTCTGGCAGATCAGTGTGTAATCGAGCGGAAATTTTCCCTGGATGAACTGTGTATGTGTTTCGGTTCCCAGCGCAAACGGTTTGAACGTGAATTTGAGAGAGCCAGGGATAATGGCTGTCGGATCTATTTGCTGGTGGAGGATGCCACCTGGGAGAAAATACTGGGGCATCATTACCGCAGCAAGTTTACGCCGGCTGCGTTGACGGCTTCCATATTGGCATGGATGGCACGATATGATCTGAAATTGATTTTTTGTTCACAGCTGTCAACCGGCCTGATGATCCGGAACATCCTTTACCGGGAATTAAAGGAGAGGTTGTCTGATGAATGAGAAGGGCAGCCAGAATTTTATAAAACTTGATAGGCGGTTGTTGAACCACGAAATAATGAAAGACTCGCTGGCGTTTCACTTGTTTGTTTATTGCATACTCCGGGCAGAGTGGCAGACGGTAGATGACAAAGGGGTAACAGTTCCCAGAGGCTCATTTATGACAACCATGCGTGAAGTCGCATATGACCTGGGCTGTTCATACCAAAGTGTTAGAACACGGTTAAATAAACTAACACGATGTGATGCGGAGTATCTAACACGATTAAAAATCGGCAAAAGGCTGATGATTACTGTGGTTCATTACAACAAGTGGCAGGGAGCTAACACGATTAGCAACACGATGAGTGGCACGAAAAACGGTTCCCTTCCTATTAAAGAAAAAGAATACAAGAAGGGAGGTCAAGAATCACAGTGGGAAACCTAAGGTTGAATGAAACTGAAATACGCAAGACGATAAGCGTAATGAAAGCTCCGGGACAGATATTTGAAGTACGGGTCATATTGGATGAAAAAACAAATTACAGCGGATATTTCAAGGATGCTGATACGTTAATTGCGCAGCTGCACAATGTTCCTGTAGCGGAAGGCAACGTGTACCTGCTACTGAATCAGCTGAAGGAAGATTGCTGGAGTCGGAAACAGGCAAATAAATTTATCCGAAACGTAAAGGATGCGACTAAAGATACTGACATTGTTGGATATGAATGGCTGCTGATTGATTTAGATCCGGAGCGGACAAAGGGTATCAGCAGTACCGATGATGAAATTGAGCTTGGTTACCAAAAAGCGCGGGAAGTGTTCAGCCTCTTAAAAAGCTATGGCTTCGAGGATCCAATTCTGGGATTCAGTGGCAATGGTTATCACCTGCTTTACCGGGTGGCAATAGATGTCAGCGCAAAGGATGATATCAAAAAATTCCTGAACGTATTAGATGCACTGTTCAGCACCGATGCCCTAAAGATTGATACCGTCAATTATAATCCAGCAAGGGTATGTAAGCTATATGGCACATTGGCAATGAAGGGCAGGGATGATCCGGAGGGCGGACGGCCGCACCGGATGAGCGAGATAGTTTATCTGCCGGAAGAAATTAAGGCAACCAAGATTCAATATCTCCGGGCGGTGAACGCGATCCTGCCGGATGAGCCGGAAGTGAAACACTATAACAGCTATAATCCGAAAGAATTTAATCTTGACGATTGGCTGCGGGATAAAGCGCATATTGGGTTCCAGAAGGTGCAGGCCGGCAGCGCTACCAAATACATCCTGGATAAATGTCCTTTTGATGATAACCATAAAGGCAAGGATGCCTGCCTGTTTGTATCTGCCAATGGTGCCATTGGTTTCCACTGCTTCCATAATTCCTGCGCGGATAAGAAATGGCAGGATGTACGGAAGTTGTTCGAACCAGATGCCTATGAAAAGAAGCAGGAGCGCACGGACGATTTACTGTATGGGCATTTCAATACCGGCAAGGTAAAACATACAGAGCCTGTCCCGGAAAACGGTACCGCGTTCCTTAATGCAATGGACATTCTTAACATCCCAGAACCGGAAGAGGAGTTTATACCGACCGGCATTTATTGGATAGATAAGAAGATGCGCGGGCTGAAAAAAACAGGCGTATCGGTGGTATCCGGTTCCAGAGGCGCTTCCAAATCAACACTACTTACCCAAATATGCGCCAATGTGGTTGATGCTGGTTATAAAGTAGCGATGTATTCCGGCGAAATGAAGAATAAGAACCTGTTGCGCTGGATGAGTTTGCAGATTGCCGGCAAAGCATGTATCGAAGCTACCCAGTACGATAACTATTTTGTGGTATCGCAGGAGAATCAAAAGATAATTGCTGAGTGGTTGGGAAATAATTTCTGGCTTTACGATAACCAATATGGCAATGACTGCGCCCGCGTAATCGACCAGCTGGAGCAGGTCATCCAGGATAAACAGATTGACCTAATTGTGTTGGATAATCTGATGGCGCTGGACATCAATAACTTAGGTAGGGATAAGTGGGAATCGCAAAAAGAGTTTGTATGGCAACTGCATGAGCTGGCGATCCGGAGCAACACTCACATCATCTTTGTCGCCCATCCACGTAAGCCGAATGGGTTCCTGCGATTAGATGACATTTCCGGGACGGCCGATATTGCCAATGCCGTTGATAATGCTTTTATCGTACATAGGGTGAACGAAGACTTTAAGCGGTTGAGTGGCGTATATCTTTCCGGTAAAACCAAGGAAGTTATTTTTGATGCTACCAACTGCATCGAAATTGCTAAAGACCGTGATGGTGGAAATCAAGATGTGTTTATTCCGCTGTACTACGAAAAGGAAACGAAACGGCTACGGAATGACAAGAGCGAATATAAGGTGTACAAATGCGAATTAATTCAAGAGGATCCGTTCTAAGCAAAATAGCAGATGTGATTTATACCGATACTTTTTATAACGTCAGCCCTGATGATTCAGATCTATGGCTGGAGCTGTTTATGCTAGCGGACGTTTATGATCCTGAGCTGGCAGCTATCTTGCAATACTTACGCAACACTGGTACCCAGCTGAAGCCTGATTCCAAATGGGGATACAAGCTGGTCCCGTTTATTGGTGACGAGGGCTGGAGCAGCATGGCAGAGTATAAACGGGAATCGGCAGCATTGAAACCATATAGAAGTCAATTAATTATTTGTTTGAGGAAATTGGAGGGATAACCATGGCACGAGTAATACAGAAAATCTATAGATTATGTTATGTCCAGGATAACATCCTGTACTTTACCGACGATTTCGACAATTGCTGGGGCGACGATTGGAATGATAGGCCGTATGAATATAACGCAGAACCGCCTTATGAATATATAGACGAATGGACGCCGGAACAGAACCGGGAACACGGACACACTCATATCAAATGTATTGCGAAGCTCTGGAGCGAGTATTATATCAAAGAACCAAAAGACGGACATACCAACAGTCCGTATTCTGTTGAGGACATTAATAAGGGTGCTGTTGCGTGGTTATGGTGCGAGGAGGTTGGTGCATTGCCCGCCGGGGCAACAATGGAAGAAGCCATTGAATGGTTGAAAAAGGCGGGATGCAAATGGGGTGAGCTGCATGACTGAAGTTAAACGCAGGATTTATGAGAATTGCAGAAATGTGGCGCATGGAAGGGAGACCAATTTTGACCGTATTACCGCTTCCCCTGAAGCATTGGCAGAGTTTATCAATAAAGCAGAGGAAACGTATGAAAGATGCTGTAAAGGGGATATACGTTGCGATTTTTGTGATTGTCAATGGTGTGGCATAGCAGGAAGAAGCGAACTTGTTGAGTGGCTAAAACAGGAGAGCAAATGATGAAAGCATATATAGTATCAACCGATTATGGCGAGTTTTCCACAGTAGTTTTTGCCGAAGATAGAAATAAGGCAAAAGCTATTGGAATGTACACAGATGCTTGCATGGATGCTGATTACGTTGATATTCGTGCAAGGCGGTGTCCTGCATTAGATAAATACTATAACAACAGAATCGAAATGGATTGGATGGACGACAATGACAGAATCGCAATGGTAAAAGATGGAAATTTCGTATGTGATTACGATACATATTACGATTCCGATGAATGCCCAACGTGTCCAGCGAGGGAATGGTGCGACACATACAACGATTTGGAGGGTGAACAACAATGAAATGCAAATACTGTAATGGCACAGGGGAACATGTAAACGATGCCAATAGAATGACAACGTGCGAATTTTGCGGTGGCACAGGCGTTATAAAACCGCTGACCAACGAAGAATGGTTACGGCAAGCGAGCACAGAAGAAAAAGCGTTGTTTTTAGCAAGGTTGTACGGGCATAGTAGGAAAATTAATCTTCCGGAACTGCTTTTCCGCAATGTTGGAACAAGAGAGGTTACGGACGTTGCAGAGTATATCGGCAAGTGGCTAAAGGAGAAACACAATGCCTAACGCACAAGAAGTTTTGGAGTGGATAAAGTGGGACAAGGAACGTAAGGCGAATATGACCAATGAGGAATATATCCGCAGTTGCAGTAGTGAGGAATTGGCAAATCTAATTTACAAAATTGCAGTAACGGATGTGTTGATGGACAGATTTTTCACGGCAGAAGTGGTTAATGCCGAAATAGTCGATGTGGATAGCGGAATTAAAGAAGCAAAGGCGTGGCTAAAGGAGAAACACGATGAATGATGTTGAAGTTTTTCCAGTACGGCAACAGATTGTACGTTGTGAATATTGCTTTAATCGGTACAAGTGCAAAATGGCACACCATGCGGTCAGATGGTGTAATGAATATGTAGGCCCGTGGAATATTAAATCTTTAAAAAAGCGTAAAAAATAAAGGTAAGGTGGAAACATGAAAAACTTACTAAAATCGCTACATTATGTTTCGATGGGGTTAGCGGAAGTTAGGTTAAATCTACACGATGCAATGTTGACACATCCTGATAATTTATGGAAAGAGGTTGAATTGGAACTGGCAGGAGCAAACGCAACCATAGAAACTGCACTGGCACAAATGTACAACATTGAAGAATTGGCAGAAACAAAGGAAAAACACCATGATAGTGTACAGGGATAGATGCTATTGCATGGCTGAACACTGCAAACGATATAAGAAGTGCAAAGATAGCTATTACAGTGCAGTAAAGGAACAGGCGAATTGTCCTAACATCACAAGCAGGATGCTACCGATAGACACTTGTGATATGAGTAGTATATGCGACCAATTTGTTGAAGTCGCCAAAATGGTTGGCGAGTAATGGCGAGTATTTGGTGAGTTGACTACATTTTGTAGTCAGTTGAGTAACCTCGTAACTTTTACGAGGTCATGCGAGGTCTTGCGAGGTTAATGCGAGGTGGAAAATGAGCGAAGAAAAATTGCGTAACTGTCCGTTCTGTGGTGGAGAAGCAGAGGTTACCAGTGACGAATACCGACAAGAATATATTAATCCGTTGTTTGGAAGCGTCACTATGCCAGCGGCATCTAAAGCATGGGTGTATTGTACCGAGTGCGGTGCTATGGGGCGAGTAGTTAGAGATAAGGATTACGATGGTTATAAAAATTCAAAGAGAGAGGAACGCCTAAAAAAAGAAGCCGTTAAAGCATGGAACAAGCGATATAAGGGGGATAAGGAATGAAAACCATTGATGAACTGAAAGCATATAGTAAATTGAAAATGTTAGGGCAAAATTGTGGAGAAATCCGGCTTAAGGGGAAACGATTTACTGTTATATGGGGATATAACGAAAACGGATATGAACACGTTAGCGTATCATGCAGGAATCATAATATCGTGCCAACATGGGAGCAAATGTGCGAATTAAAAGACATTTTCTTTTATCCCGAAGAAATGGCGGTGCAGATACATCCTAAAGCAAGCGAGTATGTTCACGGCATTGGAGGTTTAGATAACGTACTGCATTTATGGAGGTGCATTGATGATAAATGGGAAATGCTACGGAATAAGTAAATATCTGATTAACCTGTTAGCAATAGTGGTTACTCTTTCGGCAACTGCATACTGCGAAACGGGCAATCCCACAGCATCAGGTGTAATGCCAGCCGTGGGGCATTGCGCTGTTGATAAAATCAATGGGCAATGGATTCCGTTTGGAACGAAAATCCGCATAGTTGACCATAACGTGGGTATGCACGAATTGGTAGTTACGGACAGGTTTGGCGGCAATTACAATAACCGAATGGATATATTCATGGCGAGTGAATCAGAATGTTGGCAGTTTGGCAGGAGGTGGCTTAAATGCAGGATAGAGATGTAACCGATAATCCGTTTGATTTTGATTTGTGGACCGATGGAACGACGGAGGTAAAAAACATGCAAGATGTAAAATTGAAACCTTGCCCATTTTGTGGTGGAGAAGCGGAACTTGTTTGCACTACTGACAATCATCATTCGCCTTTTGTTAGATGCAAATATGGCGCATATTTAAAACCGAAATGTAGAGCGAATATGTATCCTTGGCACTACAGAACAGCAGAAGAAGCTATCGAAGCGTGGAACAGGAGAGCAGAAAAAGTGGCAGTGCGATACAGGGCAGACAAAGAAAATGGGAAATATGTTTGTTCTGAATGTGGGCATAATGTGATTTGGAATCCTAATCGTGAAGATGAATTGATGATGTGGCATCCATACTGCAATACCTGTGGTGCAAGAATTTTGAGAATTGAAGATTATGATGAACCGAAGCAAGAAATTTGATGTGAGGTGGAGTTACCATGAAACGCAAGCGGCAAAAGATAAAGGCGTGGTATCAGAACATGAAAATCAGAACTGTTCCTTACTGGCGTGAATGGTGGATGCAGAAAGATTCATCTGCCGATAACTATGAATCTTGTATGGAAGAATACTATGCAATGGAAGAAGCAAAGGAAAATTGGAAAACAACTTTTGTGGACGGAGAAAGATATATTTGGGGAAATAGAGCATATTGGTGAGGTGGAGTTACCATGACAGACAAAGAAAAGATAGAAAAACTGTTACAACACATCTGCAAGTTTGAAGATGGTTATGATTGTGACACATTGTTCGGTGATGCCATTTACGAAGATGAGGGTGAGTGGTGCGAAAATCATTGCGGTGAAAACAATCTGTGCGAGGAATGTTTTAGGCATTTTCTTTTGGGGGAGCGAGGTACAGATACCATGAAAGATAAAAAGGAAATAGATTACTATGAGGTTTTAACTGAACTTGCGGACTGTATTCAAACAAGCATTGAATTGAAAAAAAGAACTTTGGAATATTTAAATCCTGAATTTCAAAAACATGAAATTGAATTTGAAAAAAAGTGCATTGCAAAAATGGAAAAACAAATAGAAGCAATCGGCCATGCAATTAATATGATTTATAGCTAACGGGGTACAGATACCATGAACAACCGAAAACGCATGATGCTGAAATCCGTTGAAGTGTTTTACGGTTTCGGAAAACTTAACAAATGCTCACGCAGAATGTGGCTTATGTATTCAGCGAAAAGAATGGCAGAATTATTGCGGCAAGTGAGGAGCGGATTTCGTGAACAATCGAAGCAGAATGATAATTAAGGCATTATCTGTAAGCAGGAAATACAAGCTATCATCGTTTGACAAATTAATGATTGTTCTGCTAAAGGGCAATATAAGGGGGTTTATAAATGCCTAAATACAAAGCATTTCTAACAATGGAATTCACTGCTGATACAGTAGCAAAAAGTGAAGATGAAGCAAGAGAAGCATTAAGGCGGTGCATATCACACGAAGAAAAGAGTGGATACTGCAATGGTGCTTCATACGATGTGAAAAACATTGAAGTGAAAAGGTACTGGGGCGGCGGTAATGAGATATTGGACGATGGAACAGTAGTGGTGAGGTGACAGAATGAGAGAGATAGAATTCCGGGGGAAAGATGCTATTACTGACGAATGGATTTACGGAATTTATATCCCGGCCAGCTGCACCAAGCTGGGATATCATAGCATCATTGACGCAAGACACCGGAGAGAAGTGGATCCTGATACGGTGGGCCAGTACACCGGAGTGCGTGATTATGCAGGAACCAAAATCTATGAGGGCGATAGGGTGCAATTTTTAGGTGAACCCGCACTGTTGACAGTAAGATTCATTCGCGGTGCCTTTATGGCCGATGATGGCTCGGCAGTTTATCATCTGGATGATTATACCTGGCTGGTTATTGGCAATGTATATGATAAATAAGCTGGCGACAATAGATAAGCTACTGATCACGCTGATGGGGAATACAAAGGGAGTGATGTATATTGGATACGCTGAAGCTATTAGCCATGTTGGAGCTGGACATTAAACACTGGTCTGGTGAAGCCCTGCGTGAAGCATATAATTTCTGCATAAAACGTACGGCGACCATGGAAAATCATGACGCGGAATACGCCTGGTAGTGGCATCTCACGGAAACGTTGCGGCAGGAGATTACTGACAGGGGTGGTAGGCGGTGAATATTGACTATATCTTGATGGGTGGAATAGTTATAGGTTTTTTGTGTTTTGTACTTTTTATCTTTAGGTGGTTCCTTTAAGGAGTGATGTCGATTGGAACAAAAGAGATTTGAAGGGCGGGCTTTAATACGGGCTATAACTCAAGTGGCTATTATTAAATTAAAAAGAGATCTGTCATCTTATCGATCCTGCCTGCATCGCATTGACTGTAATCTTGACCACATCCAGGAACTGCGAAGCCTGGCCACCAAAGTTACAGTGACATATCGGGAAGCACCGGGAAGCAGCAGTCCAACTTCGGATAAGTCTGGTATCATTGTCAATATTAGGGAGCTGGAGGACGCCGTTCTGGCAGACTCCCAGCAGATGATGAATGAATACATTCGCATCCGGTATCTGATTGACAGTCTTGACAACTTCCGTGATCGGCAGGTTCTGCAGGAAAAATACATCAATGGCCACACCTGGAGTCAGATCAGTAGTAATATTTATATTGAGGAGCGATGGGTACGGCGTATTCATAATCGGGCGCTTCGTAGGCTTTTTAAAAAAATGACCCTTTTAAGCCCACCTTTACGTATGATATAGTTAAGCTGTGATAATTCGACAAAATCCATAATCGAACACCTCCTTTCCTTAGCGCATCAGCCGGCTACTGGTGCGCTCTTTTTATGCAATCATCGCAGGCGGGTAGCATTAGTGCACTTATTGATTATTACGGTAATACCGTGGGTGGGAATCGCACTAATATTGCGTTAAATTGTGTGAAAAAAAGAGGTAAATTCTGAAAACCGACCCCCACTCTGCAGATAATTTTGGGGTCGCCGGCGTCGTATCGACGTAGGGGTTTTCATTTAAAAAAGAGTATTGTAAATTAATCGGCAAAAGGACTTTTTTGGTGAGAAAGTGTAAATAATGGCAAAAAAATCCAGAGAAACTAAGATAAAAGAGCTAAATGATTATATCTGGACCTTGGAGGGCAAGTGCGAAAAGGTCAACAAGATCAACACGGGTTTAATCCTCCAGTATTGCCGTTTTATGGTATTGGCCGATGAGCTGTCCATAGAAATTGCTAATAATATTAAAAGCGATGATGCGGAAGTGGCGCAACTGATAGCAAAATATGAAAAGTTGCAGAAGCTTGCGTTAAATATTTACAAGACACTTAAGCTAGACGATATAAAGTCAGAAGACGGCAACAAGGAAAACCCGTTTATCAAATTACTGCAAGAGGCGCAGACCAATGGCGATTTTTAAGCGGTGTAATATTTGCCACGATTTATACCAGGGAAAATATTGTCCGGTGTGCAGACCAAAGCAACAGAAGGCAGCACAGCGAAAAGTATTGGAAAATAACAAACATACCAGGGCATATCATAGCAGGCTGTGGCAGAAGTGCCGACGCAATGCTATTGTCCGAGATCTGGGATATGATATTTGGTTGTTAGGAATTGGCCAAGTGCATAAATGTACCCGGCCGCACGTTCACCATATTAAGGAACGTGATGAGGCGCCGGAGTTATTCTATGCTGTCGACAATTTAATTACGGTAACCAAGAAGAGCCATGAAGAAATTCATAGGCTCTATTTAATTGATAAGGAAGGTGCGCTGGCGCGGATCCGGAACGGCCAGCATGAATTAAGGAGACTGTTCGGATGATTGTTGAAGACGATATTAAGACGCTGACGGTTCCTCCGGAGCTGAAAGAGTTTATCGGGGACTATTATAAAGCCCTGGTAAAACGCGCCGACATGGATTTGGTTGGTGAGTCCGAATATCGTTGCTTCCGGCGATTCCTTCAGATGTATGGCAGCGGGAAATATAAATTCGCTGTTAAAGCAATGCGGTTACTGTTCCGGTACTTGTCCCTGTTGGTGTATGTGGACGAGAACGGACAGGCCGCCAGGCTGAAATTGTACCCGGCGCAGCGGTTTTTGATGTGTGGGATTTTTGGTCTGCGTCATCCGGATGGGCGCTATGTGGTCAATACCGCAAACCTGTATATGGCCAGGCGTAACGGTAAGTCGTTCCTGTTATCCGGCGTGCTCCATTACCTGATGGGGATGAGCAAATTCCGGAATGAAATGATTATCCTGGCATCTTGTAAAGGGCAAAACGCTACTATCTGCTTTGGCGAGTTTTGCAAGTTCATAGACAATGACCCGCAGCTGCGTGATATGTTTGATAGTTTATCCAGGACTGCTTGCTGGGCGAAAAACAAAGCGACTGGTAATCGTCTGGAAATGTTCCGTACGGGTGCGGGCGCCAAAAAGTCGCTGGATGGTTTTACTAATAAAGTGGCCGTCATTGATGAGGAAATGCTGTGCGATGAAATTATTACCAAGACCATACAGGATGGGCAGGCACACTTCAAGGACAGCCTGCTGGTAACGATGTCCACAGCCCAGTTTGATATTGGCGGAGACAACCATAAAAAATGGCTGGCGCTTCGTAAGGCGCTGTATGAAGATGCGCTGCCGGATAATGTGTTCCTGTTCCTGGCGGAACCGGATGCATCGGATATTGAAGCCAAAGATTTTACCAGTATAAAAACATGGGGCAAAGCAAATCCGGTACTGCTGTTTGAATCGGATGGCTATACCATCAAAGACCATATCCGTAAAAAGTACTTGCAGAAAAGCAGGGAAGCTGTTGCCACAAAAGGTTTTGAACTGCAGAGCTGGGTAACAAAGCAATGTAATACATGGTATAGCGCCGAGGATAGAACACTCTGCACATTCGACCAGATGAAAGCATGTGGTGTTTCATATTCTTTTGAAGATGTTATAGCCGCCGGGTATACAGACTGGTATCTGGGCGTTGACCTGTCGCAGGTGTTGGATTTGACCAGCATATGGTTCGGTACATATATCGGCTTCAGTGCGGCGGATGAACTTGTGGCCAATGGGCTTCCGGCTGACCACTATAGATTATTTACCCATGTGCTCAGCTGGATGCCGGCCGCCAAACTGCAACAGCATGTTTCCTTGGATAAATTTCAGTATCGTGATTACCTGGATACGGAATTGTTCCTGTGCTCTGGAGCTGGTGGCGAGAACATAGATACGCAACAAATCTATGACCAATTGTTGCAGATTAAGGAAAAATATGATCTGCATTTTGTGACCATCGGCGCGGATCCGTATAACGTAGCTGGCATTCAGGATTCCCTGGCAAATATTTGCGATACGTTTATTCTGCAGAACCAGAGCCCTAAAGCGCTGAGCCAGTACATTGAAGCATTGAGCCAGCACTGGAAGGACGGCATGATTGCCTACCACAAAGACCATGAGGACATTCTGGAGAAGGCGATCACCAACTCCCTGCTGGTGCGAAACAATACAGGGTATTACAGCATAGAAAAAGTGAGCCTGAGAGCTGACAGTAATATACGCATTGACCCTGTTGACGCTATGCTGACCGGGTTTATTGCGGCGTATATAGATTTTAATAAACGCGGGCCTTCCGGCGATGAGCTGGTAGACGACTGGCTGGACATGTTGAAGTGAGGTGATGAAATGATCCAGGCAAGTGATGTAAAAGAGTATCTGCGAATTGATTATTCTGACGACGATAATTTCATCGCTAATATCATTCAGACGGGATACGACTATCTGGCGGATGCCATTGAGAACTTTTCAGAACTGTATGCCGGGGACGAGGTGTTCTCCCGCAAGGCTGACATGTGGGTAATGACACAGTGGTGCCCGCCCATGTATGACCAGCGTGAAGGGATGCTGACGGACCGGAGCAGTAATCTGAACTATGCGGCAAGGGCTATGCTGACGCAGCTGCAGATGTACAAATATGAACCTGAAGAAGAGGAGGACGCTGACGAATGAGATGTGAAGTAACGGGCGACGTATTCGACCTGAGTGAAATTGTTGATCAGATTACCAATGCGCAGGAAGATGTGGAACTGGTAGTTAATTCTCCCGGCGGTGATGTGTTTGCCGGATTCCAGCTGGTAAATGCCATCAGCAAATGCCAGCATAAAGTTACGGCGCAGATCGAAGTCATGGCTGCTAGTATTGCGGCAATTATTGCCCTGGCATGCGACAAGGTGTTTATTGGTAAAAACGATATTATGATGCTGCATAATTGCTGGACCTTTACGGCCGGGAACAAAGAGCAGTTGCAGCAGGACATTGAAATGATGACGGCGGTGGACAAGGTACTACACAACATTATCACGGAACACTGCAATGACGAAAACATCGATGAAAAGATAGATGCCGGAGATGTTTGGCTGGTAGGGGAAGAAGTTGTGGATATGTTTGATCACGTAGAGTTGCGAGAAGAAGCAGAAATGAAACTGGCAGCAACAGCATCCCTGGCAAAGCTGGTCCTGATGGCTAGAGCTGCTGAAGAAGAGGATGACGACGAAAAGAAAAAGAAACAGAACGTTCCTCCGGAACCCGAACCCGAACCGGAAACTCCGTCCGACTCTTCTGCTGATGAGCCGGATCCGGAAGAGGAGGAAAAGAAAAAAAAGCAAAACGTTCCTCTGGAAGAGGATGACGACACTAATCCGACAGATTATGTGGTGCCGGATGACCTGAAGGCATTATTGAAAGAAGCTGAAGAACTGGAGTAATGCCATGTTCAACAAAATAAAAAACTATTTTAAAGGGAGCGTGCACCAGAAGATTGATACGCAAGTATATCCCATCGGGCGCGGCACTCGCGTCAATGTGGATGCTGGTGGCAATATGGTGTTTGCTACATGCGTTGAAATCCTGGCAAAGAACTTGGCGCAGATGCGCTGGGGGTTGTACGGTCCGGATAACAGTGAACTAAATACAATACTGCCACTATATCGTAAGGCGTTGAACCTGCAGCCATATCCGGGTATCAACGCCTATGATTTTTGGAACTATATGGAAAAACAGCGCCAGGGCGGTAACGCCTATGCCTATCTAAATTTTGAGAATGGCGAGCTGAAGCATATGGTTCCGCTGGATAATGCCCACATGCAGGTGTTCTGGGATGATGCCAATATTTTGGAAGGTAAGCGTAAAATCGTTTATCAGTATCAGGATATTGTGAGCGGACAGAACTACACCTTCCTGCCGGAAGAGATCCTGCACCTGAAGGCGTACAGCATTAACGGTATCGTCGGCCGCCCGGCTATTGATGTGCTGTTTGACACACTGAAAGCTGACGCGGATGTTGAGTCCGCGCTCCGTTCCGGTGTGCAGAACGGATTCGACGGAACTATAGTGCTTAGTTATACGTCGGATTTGTCCGAGTCCAAACAGAAGGAGTTGCAGAACCGGGTAAAAGAACTGCTGGCGAACAGCAACAACACCATCCTGCCGCTACCGGCTGGCATGACGGCCACAAACATTAAAAATGATATCAAGTCTACGTTTGATAGTTTGAAATCCACCAATGCACAGGCGATCAGTTCGTTTTTCGGGATTCCGTTGGCGATGCTTAACATCGGTGGCGGAGCAGGGATGGCCACCTTCTCCACCAACCAGCTGATGAGTTTCTATTCCGGAACCATCGCGCCGGTCGTTAAACAGTACGCTGATGAGCTGACTGTAAAACTGCTGACTGGCCGCCAGATATCTAAGGGATATTGTTTCGATACTGCGAACGATGTCTTCGATATGCTGGATGCTTCTACCAAGGCCACTGTGCTGTGTGCGTATAAAGGCGCCGGTATATTGAGCGCCAACGAGGCAAGGGCAAGCCTGCAGTATCCCGCTAAAGAAGGCGGCGACGAGCTGATCACCGTCGGAACCGGCGGGACATTAGGCGACAACGCAGGCAAAAACGGTGGTGGAGATACAACAGAGGAGGGTAAGTAATGGTTCTCGACAAGTATGTGGAGCTGGAAATTTCCGGCAAGATGCACAAGTTGTGCTACCCGGTCAAGATGGTGTTTGAAGCGGAGCGGCATCTGACAGACGGTAATCTTTTGGTGCTGGTTAGTAAGGCTGCCAGCGGAGTACCGCCGACGGTCTATGATATGTTCGTTCTTATCAAATACGCATTGATGGGCGGGGACCCGAAGCTGACTGAGGATGAGGCAGAGGAATTGTACCTGGAAGCTGTCAACGAGAAAACGCTGATAGAGGTTTCGAGGCTTGCAATGGAGGCGCTGAAGAAATCCGGGGTGCTTGGTCAAGAAAAAAAAGCTCCGGCAGCTCCCAAGGCGTAAGTCCGGGGAAATCATTCCGAAACGCTGCCGCACTGCTTGAGGAACTCGAACCCATAGCTCTGGGGGAATTAAATCTGACGCCGGAACAGTTCGGTGAATACACCATTTTGGAGATTGATGCTCTGTTTGACGGGTATGTTCGTCGGCAGGAACGGCTGGAGGATTTATTTATAGTAAACTGCGCACTGCCGACGTATCGCGGTGCATATGGCAAGAAAGCGCCAAGTTATAAACGGCTGACGGCGCATCGGGCCAAGCATGTGAGAGTCGGTGAGATTGATGAGGACACTCAGCAATTCTGGCGCGAAATCCTTAAAGGAGGTAACGCTCATGCTCAAAAGCATGGAAATCAGGCAGGAGATTGACGAATTAACTGCCCAAATCCAAGACAAAATTAACAAAAAGCTGACGGTGCCTGAAGACGTTCAGAGCGCGCTGGAAGCTAAAATCCGTGAGTACAAAACTCAGAAAGCAGCAGAAGACGCTGCTAAAAATGAAAACAAAGGAGAAGAAAAAATGGACAAAAAAGTATTTGGTAAGGCTTTAAAAGCTGCCCTGCTGGGCAATGATGCAGAACTGAAAAAGCTGTATAACACTGCTGCCGGCAACAACGGTGCCATCTCTGCTGATGGTGGTTATCTGGTTCCGCAGGAGCTGCTCGGTCTGAAAGAGAATAACGGCGTCGGCGTTGACCTGCGTGACATCTGCACCGTGGTCAATGTTAGCACCCGCGCAGGCTCTGTTCCGACCATTGATTACGGCCAGAACGTATCCCTGACCGCATTCGATGAAAATAATGCGATTACCGAAACCAAGGCCGCTTTCGGTTCCGTACCGTTCACCCTGGCTTCCAAGGGCGCCATCATTCCGGTATCCCGCGAACTGCTGATGGATGCACAGACCGACGTTATGGCTATCATCGGTAAGCTGTTCGGCCGTGTATATCGTAAAGACGTCAACACTGCCATCCTGACCGCTGCCACTTCCGCTGCGACTGCAGCTGGCACTCCGGCCAATGTAAAATCCCTGGCTACTATTGACGCTATCAAAGCAGCCATCAACACCCTGCCGATGGATGCCGGCACCAATGCGACTGTGGTTATGCCGCAGGCAACCTGGGCAGCTCTGGCCAACGCAGTCGACAAAAACGACCGCTACTTGCTGGCCCGTGACGCTTTCAACAACACCATCCGTGAAATTGAAGGCCGCCCGGTTGTAGTTGTGGAAGACGGTGAACTGACCGCCCTGACCATCCTGGTTGGTGATTTCAGTGCCATGTATCATATCGCTTATCCTGATCTGGAAGTTATGGCGTCCGCTGAAGCAGGCTTTGCAAAGAACAGCGTGCTGGTTCGTGCTGTATGCCGTCACACCAACATCTGCACCTATGCAGCTGCGTTCAAGAAGATTGTTGCTGTAGCTCTTTAATAAGCAGGAGGAATCATGTTTCACAGGAACTCCGGAAGGTTCCGGCACAAAATTACATTACTACGCCCATCTGCTCCGGTGCGTGACGAGCTGGGTGGTATCGCTGCCACGACATATGAAGCCGCGCTGACATTGTTCGCCATGGTCGAGCAGAAAAGCCAGACAAGGCAACAGTTCATCGGCGACTATGTGACCAGCGACACCCGGTACTTTGTTGTGCGGGACATCCGGAGCCTGTGTCCTGGCATTGATACAAGCTGGCGGCTGGCATATGGTGGATACACATATCTTATCAATGAGCTGACGCTGATTGACGAGAGTGTTCCGTATTTCATTCAGATCACGGCGACAGCTGTCAATGGAGGTGGGAAAATTATATGATCTACAAAGTTCCTTTTGTGGCTATCAGTAAGGCGGTGTATGCCGTACTGTCCGATACTAATAATCATATTGGTTTGGAATGGTTCGAGAGCGCTGTCCCCATCAATGAAATTGAGGACTATTTCAAAAGCCAGGTTGAATTTGCGTATGGTATTTTCGGCGCAGCTGACGCCGACTGTACGCCGAACAAAACGGCGGCGGTATGGGACAGCACGCTGCAGCTGGAGATCTATTCCAACTACAAAGGCCGCAAGGTCATCGCTGAGAAACTGGAAGCGGTGCTGAACTACTTAAGTAGTGAAGATGGTAAGAATGCCATACAGGCCGCGCTTAATGCAGAAGGGTTCGCGCTCATCAGCATGACGGTGAACGTGTTGCGTATTAATCTCCCGATATACTCCGATAATGGTGTATGGCAGAGCGGCAGTACCAACATCAGTTTCAAAGTAAATCAATTAAATTAATGAGGTGAGAATATGGCTGTTACGATTGATGCAGCGAAGTACCCTGAGTACTCCGCAGGTACCGGCATTTCCGGTAAACGCCTGGTAATGTATCTGAACTATGGCACCGACGCCACTGCAGCTAATCCCGTATGGACTCTGCTCGGTGGTCTGACCAGTAACTCCCTGAGCTTCTCTGCCGAGGCTTCCAGCCAGCAGACCAAAGACTCCGGGATGTGGCCGAACGCGGCTATTACCAGCAAATCTTTTGAAGTGAGTGCAGAAGTTATCATGCTGCGCGACAACGAAGCACAGGAAGCCATCGAGCAGTTCATCATCGACGATGATATCAGCAATGCTAAGAAGTTACTGAACATTGCCATCGTGGATCTGGACAGCAAGGAATATTATGATCTGACTGTTGCTCCGACTGCGTGGGAAATCACTGCCGAATCCGAGGACATGATTACCAAGTCCCTGACGGCAACCGGCTCTGGCGCTCCGGAAAAGAAAACCGGGTTTGTTGTATAAGATTAAGTTATGGAGGCGGGGTTCTTAATTGAGCCCCGCTTTATTGATATGACATTAGAAGAACTGAATCGCAAAATACAAGATTATATCGACCATGGATATTATCAGGATGTAGCAGCGGCGGCCAGGGAGGCCCAGCGGGCGACCCGTGATTATATAGCCAGGACACATCCGAAGACGGCGTTCGGTGGCAAGAGTCTGGGCGGCAGGCAGATTGTCATGGGCAAGTATGACGTCCATGCCGACAGCATCCTGACCAACATATACGCCAATTACTTTAGCCGATGGTACAACACCGGCGCATTCGGACGCATCATCAGAGGCCGTGGGCCGAGGCGAGGGCAGAGAGGCCCGGAGTACCCATCCCGTGGCGATTACTTTGGAAGCAACAAGGCTGCCATCGAGAATTATTTCCGGCAGCAGCTTGAGGAATATTTAGAGAAGCATATCAGCTTATAAGGTGGTGAGACAGTGGCTGACGCAAAGATAACACTGACCACAGAGGCCAAGAACGAGGGCCTCGAGAAACTTAATAAAGCATTGGCGGACGGCCAGCAGTCGGTCGCGGAGATGACCCGCGAGCTGAACAACATGCGCAAGGCTACCAAGGAAGGCACGGAGGCCACCAAGGAACAGCGGGACGCAATGGTTGAGCTGCGGAAGTCCATCAACGAACAGAAGGCCGCCAACAAGGCATACGCAACGGATATCGGAAAAACCACAGCGGAGATTAAAAAATCCGTCAAGGCGATGGCGGACGGCGACAAGGGCGCCAGAGGATTGGCAAGCGCGTTCAAGATGACCGAAGGCTTTACCACAGCATTCAGTGTGGCGCTCGGCGGTCTGGCTGCCACGGTTGCCACCGGTGTGGTTTCTGCGCTGGGCAATATGGCAAGTCAGGTGGTATCCCTTGGCGCACAGATGCAGCAGAGCGTAGCACAGCTGGCGGCGATGACCAATAGTGTGGCGATGGCAACGGAAGCGTACCGTGCGCTGAATGACGTTTACCGGAACACAAATTTCGATGAGCAGGCCGTCATGAACATGGGCACCCAGCTGATGCGCATGGGCTATTCCGCCCAGAGTGCGGCAGGGCTCATCCAGTTGTGCGCTGATGCGGCTGCAGGGCTTGGTACCGGACAGCAGGGCGCACAGCAGCTGGTGGATGCTATCAGCCGGATGCAGGCGGTCGGCGAACTGACCAGCCGGCAGATGCAGCAGCTGGCGATGGCGGGCGTCAATATGGATGCGGCATTCGCTTCACTTGGTATGACTGGCAAGCAGGCCATGGAGGCCATCGAGAACGGCACGCTGGATTCCCAGAAGGCCATCGGCGCACTGACCGATTACCTGCACCAGTACGATGGCAAGATGTCAGAAGTCAAAAACAACACCATCGACGCCTGGGGCGATGTGACTGGGAACCTGCAGACCATGTGCGCGGAAATCGGCAACAGTATTTTTGACGCATTCAACCAGAGCGGGATTATCCAGACATTAATCGATTTTACTCAGTCGCTCATTGACATAATCCGTGGCGACGGTTGTGGTGCATTCAGTGACCTGCGGGCCATCGCTGACGAGGTGCTGAACTTTATCGCAGGCCTGTTGCAATTCGTGTTTGATACCATTAAGCTGGTCATCGTCATCATCAACGATGCCTATATGGCATTTAAGAACTTTGGCGCACAGGTGGTGGACGCCATCCGGCCGGCAGTGGATGCCGTCATGGCTCTGTACAATGCCGTCAAGGCTGTCATGAGTTCCGTGGGTGCTGCTTTCCACAGCGAGGTCGCCAGAAGTGTTGGCGCTACGTTCGGCCGGGATATCGACCCGGAAGAGCGGGTGAAAAACGCCACGGCTTATATTACACCTGCCGCAGTCTGGTCAGGTGGCGGAGGCGGTGGTGGCCGTTCCGGTGGCGGAGGAGGAGGCGGCAGAAGTGCTGCAGCTGCTGCAAGACGAGAAGAAGAGGCCGCCAAACGTGAAGAAGAACGAAAAGGCAGAGAGGCCGCCAAAGCATATAAAGAAGGTTTTGACAGTGCCTTTAAGGCGATGCAGGAAGACAGCAAGTCTATCATGGACATGATGCTTGGTGATAAGGATGAAACCACAAAGAAGCTGGAAGAGATAAAGGCCAACCTGATAACGGCCATGGAAGAGGTGGACAAAGCCGCTGCCATGTCTGTCAATCAGGAAGACATTACGCCGCTGGCTGCCATCCTGAAAACGACACCGGAAGCGCTGCAGGAAGAGCTGGAAGCCAAGGGGCAGACGTTGGCCGAGTTCATAGAGGACTACAAAACGAAGCTGGCCGAAGCGGCAGCCGCCGAAAGCGAGCAGGTGAAGACCGGTAAAGCATGGCACGACACCATGAAGGATTATGCCATCGGAGTTGCAGGTCAAATGGCAGACGCTATGACCGATATCATCATGGGCACGAAATCGGCCAAAGAAGCGCTTGGCGATATGGTAAAAGCAATCCTGCAAAATGCTATTAAGATTTTGACGCAATGGTTGGCAGTATTTGCCATCTATTCTGCTTTTCCGACGTTTGCGAGCGGGATGACCCCGGCAGACGCAGCAAACAAAACCGTGTTTGGCGGCAAGTTTGCAACCGGTGGTTACATTACCGGCCCTGGAACCGGAACCAGTGACAGCATTCCGGCTATGCTTTCCAATGGTGAATACGTTTTACGCTCCGCTGCCGTTGACCGCATTGGTATTGGCACGCTGAACGCTATGAACGCAGGAGCCGTTCCGCATTTCGCTGACGGCGGCAGTGTGGATGATACTATAGCGGCCAGCGCAGGTGTTGGTAATGTAGCACTAAGCGTATCTGCTGTGGACGCTGCCAGCTTTGCTGATTTCCTTGACCGTGGAGGCCTGGACAGAATTAAGCAGGCACTGTTTGAAGACAATCGTCGGTTCGCATCCAGCGTGGGGGTATGGTGATGAGCGTAAAAATCTGGCCGGTTATGACCGGCATCGAAATGAGATCCAGTAAGAGTCAAAAGTGGAACACAACAATGGAAAAGTCCGGCAGCGGGCGGATGCGTAGTAATACAAACCAGCTGCTGCCGCTCTGGACGATACAGGTTAAGTACTGGAAACTGACGGATGCAGAATATAGGACTATCATGGGTTTTGTGGCGCTCCTAAAGGGCGCCCATGAACCCTTCTTCTGGCTGGATCCGGAAGACAACCATGAAACCGGGATGCAGCTTCTGAGTGTTGGGGTTGGTACGTACCAATGCGTGATGAAGCTGGGTAACTATGTGGAGGCTGTGGATTACGTTGACCAGCTCATGGTCTATGTGGATGGCGTGGAACAGAGTCCAAACGACTATACGGTCGTCGGTGGCGCAGTTGTGTTTGATGAAGCACCAGCCTCTGGGTCTGTTGTGACGGCGGACTACCGGTATTACTGGCATGTGCACCTGCCAGCGGACGGCATTTCCATGAACCATGTAATTACTGATTTTAAGCAGACCGGGACGCTGAAGTTTGAAAGCTGGAGATAACCATGAAGACAGTATCGAATGCATTGGCAATACATCTGAACACGGAAAAGAACTTCACCAGCTGTGACCTGTTCGAGTTGGTGCTGGCGAACGGCAACATATACCGCTATGCCAACACTGACTGTGACGTCGTGTGGGACGGCAATGTGTATAACCATAAGGCACTGTTGGTAAAACGCCAGCAGATTAAACTGCAGAATCAAGTGGCGGTCGATACGCTGGCTGTTACCATCTACGCAGATGGCGAACATTCCGCAGATCTGATTGAGAGCACGCCAGTATTAGCAGCGGCACACTCCGGTGTGCTGGACGGTGCAAAGCTGTACCTGAAGCGGGCATTCTTTACGCAGAACACCGACCTGCCGACGGCTACAGTTGTCGGCGCCATATCGTTGTTTGGTGGCGACGTGGAGATAAAGTCCAGCGGCGGAATTAAACTGGATTTGACGGTAAAAAGCAAGACGCAGGGACTGTCGCAGGAGTTTCCACGGCGGAAATACTATCCGCAGGGAAGCTATACAACGACTTCCGGAAAGGTGATTTCTACCGGAACGACCAACGACACCTGCCTGATCGCACCGTTCGTGCCAAGGAAGGAAGTGCTGCTGTGATCACAGAGGAACAGGGGAAAAAGATAGCGGAAGCGTCCAAGACCTGGCTGGGTACCCGGCACATCAATGGCGCCCGGGTCAAAGGCGTCGGCGTGGACTGCGGGATGCTGTTGATTGCAGCGCTGGAGGATTCCGGAACAATAAAAAAAGACGATATAAAGATTAAGCCATATTCAAATGAATGGCATTTACACCACTCTGAAGAGTGGTTTTTGTTTTATGTGCAGGAACACTGCGATAAGGTGGATGATATGCGCCCCGGTGATTTTCTGATGTATCAGTACGGGCGCTGCGTCAGCCACGCGGCGGTTTATATCGGTAATGGGATGGTGTGCCATTCCGTGATTGACCAGGGCGTGATCCTGACAGATATCAATGATGTTATGTTTTTGGACGCAAAAGGCCATAGCCGGCTGCGTGGGATATACCGGTACAGGGGTGATGAATAATGGGATTTTTTGGACGGGGGCGGACAACTGTTACCCGGGCGGACAAGATCAGTAACTTTACGGTATCCACGGCCGAATATGGATCCCCGGTCATGGAAGTGCTGGGCACCACACGCATCAGTGGTAACGTGATTTACTATGACGATTTTACTGCCCATGAGCACCGGGAAGAACAGCGGACCGGTAAAGGCGGCGGAAAAAGCAAGAGCGTTTCCATCACATACACATACACGGTCGCCTGTATCTTAGGGCTGTGCGAAGGACCCATTGCCGGCATCCGCCGGATGTGGGTCGGGAAGGAAATCTATACCTACCCGAACGATAAGGTCCCTCTGACATTGTTCTACGGCACTGCGGACCAGCAGCCCTGGGCGTATGTAGTCGGCAAGCATCCGGAAAAGGCGCTTCCGTATACCAACCTGGCCTATATGGCAGGGGTCATTGACCTGGGCGACAGCGCGTCCATGCAGAACTATAATTTCGAGGTTGCGGGGCAGCTGCTGTCTACCGGGGACGGAACCGACGTCAACCCGATGGATTACATCCAGTATGTGCTGGGGAAGGTCGGGCAGGGGAACGCGGTTTTCCAGGGCGCGGAAAATTTCCGCAGCTATTGTGCGAACGCAGACTTTTTGATTTCCACTCCCATGGATGCTACCAATGCACAGACAGCCCGCGAGATTATCAACAACATTGCCGAACTGTGTGGCGCCTATGTTTTCTGGAGCAACGACTCTTATAAAATCGTTCCGTTGGCAGACAGGCCGGTAGGCGGGTGGTCTCCGGATAAAACCATCCGGTACGACCTGACAGTGGATGATTTTATGCCGCAGAACGGAACCTGCGTCAGCTGGTCCCGGAAGGACTCCACAGAACAGTATAACCGGTTCACCGTGGAGTTTTGTAACCGGGCCAACGACTATGAAAAAGAAAGCGTCACCTATGAGGACGCATCGGATATTGCAGAACGTGGCGTGGTTCAGGCCCCGACGATCCAGGCCGGATACATCTATACTAAAGAGCGCGCGGTCATGGTGGCAGAGAATGCCGCCCGGCGCAGCAAGGTCGGGAAAAACCAGTACAAATTTCGCCTGGGCTGGGCATTTTGCCGGTTGGAACCGGGCGACCTGGTACGGATCACTGACGAAGCATCCGGCATTATCAACCAGGTCGTTATGATCAAGGACATCCAAGAGGGCGCGGACGGGCTGTTGGATGTGACGGCCATTTCCTGGTTCCAAGAGGACTATGGAACAGCAGAATATGACGTGCATGAGATTGACCGGCCGGATATTGACTTTAACCGTGACCCGGGGAACACGGACGTCCCCGTGATTTTCCAGCCGCCTGCAGACCTAACGTCCAGTGGGTTGGAAGTGTGGATTGGCGCGAAGGGCGTTACCCCGGAAAACTGGGGCGGGTGCACCGTATATGTTTCCGACGACAACGAGCACTACCGGACACTGGGCCAAATCACCAACAATGCAAGGTTTGGTCCGCTGGTGTCGAATATATCCGCTACCGCTACCAGCATGGAGGTGGCCATCGATGGGACGATGCTTTCCGGAACGGAACAGGATGCTCAACGGGGCAATACTCTGTTATGGGTAGACGGGGAATGCATGAGTTATCAGACGGCGACCCTGTTGCCGAATGGCCATTACCGACTGAACGGCCTGATCCGGGGACAGTATAACACCACGGCAGCGGCCCACAGTTCCGGGAGTACGGTAGTGCGCTGCGATGAAACACTGCTCCGGGCTCCGTTTGCAAAAGAGGACATCGGCAAAAAACTGTACCTAAAATTTTGCTCCTATAACATTTTTGGAGCGATGGAGCAATCGCTGGCAGATGTCCAGCCGTACCAATACACGCTTCGGGCATACTATGTACCGCCTGTCAGGAATGTCACAGCACGAAACCGATATCGGCAGATACAGGACGGAGTGCCGAGATACGATATTGCGGTAGCATGGGAAACACCTACGCTGGAATCGTACCTTGAGGGGCGTGTATGGTATAAAACTAACCACGGACAGATACCCAGCCTGTCGATGCAGGGGGTGGCTGTCAACCAAGTAGGCTTTGAGGAAGCGTGGACGTTCGGTGGAAGCGGTAAAGATAATGTGATTATCCCACAGGCTGTAGTTGGAGATACTTACCGCATAGCCGTCACCACAGTGGATATATGGGGCGTGGAAACATCGCCTGATGCATCGCCACAGGTGGATATATTGGTGGCACTCAAAACGGAAGTGCCGAACACTCCTGACGGCTTGGGCATCGCATTCGGTGAGAGTGCCGTGGCAAGCTGGAACGAGGTTACCAACACAGACATTGCGTTCTATGAGTTACGGCTTGACCAACAGGCTGGAGTGGAAAGTGCCAATCTGCTGGCACGGGTGACAGGGCTGACCGCCACGTTACCGCTGACAAACAGGACAGGCACTATATATCTGTATGCTTATTCCGCAAGTGGACATTACAGTTATCCTGCCGTATTGGAATATAGCAAAGCCGTACCGCCCACACCGACAGCACCTACGTTGACGGCAAAGTTGGGTGGGTTCTCATTGGTGGCTGGTGCGATACCGAGCGGATGCAACGGAATGAACATCTATATTGATGGCACATCGCTGGTGAGCGTCCACACAGTAAATAACGTATATACCTACACCTGTGACGCTGGCATCTATGACGTGCAGGTTGCCTATACCGATATCTTTGGCGAGGGCGCAAAGAGTGCTGTCAGCCGAGTGACAGTTAAAGCCACTGTTGATAGTTCGCTGTTGGAACAGCAAGCGGTCACAAAAGCCAAGCTGGAAATGAGTATACAGAACGCTGTTGACGATGCGGTACAGAGCGCACAGGATATTGTCGGCATCAAGAGCGATATAACGAGCATCAATGGTGATATTACCAATATAAATGATGATATTACAAGTATCGACAGGGATATTGCCGACATCAGCACCGACCTTGCCAGCGTGGAATCCACGGCAAATGGCATTATAACGGAACTCAACAAGAATCCTGCACAGAGCAGTTATAACAGCATCGCAGGACTCAAAACCATAACCGATAATATCATTTCTGACGCAACCACAAATTACAATACGTTAAGCGGAAGAATCACCGCCAACACCACGGATATACAACAGAACGAAAGCGATATTACCGCATTGGCAAGCAGGACGGATGATACGGAAGATGATATTGCCGCCTTGCAAGTAAGGGCAGATGGTATTGCGGCAACAGTGGCAAGCAATAAAACCACGCAGGACGCATGGAACAGTTCCACGTCAAGCAGTATCAGCACGATACAACAGAACGCTACCAGCCTTGCTACCACAGTGGCAAACAACAAAACCACACAGGACGGCATTAACAGCAGTGTGGCATCACAGATAACGCAGAACGCTGATAGCATCACGGCTATCACAACAAAGCTGGGTTCTGCTCCTGATGCAACAGGTCAGTATGCCGCTATTGTTCAATTAAAACAATCTGTCACAGGGTTGGAAACGCAAGTCGAAGAAATTTACGAAATGACGGACGAGGGCATCGCTCCAGATATTGCGACCATGAAATCGCAAATCCAGCAAAACAGCAGAAGCATCGAAACTGTGGTGAGCAACCTTAATGCGTCTGCAAGCGGCAACACTTATGCGTCCATCAGTTCCCTGTCACAGAGGGCAGATTCCATCGCCAGCACAGTTTCAAGCAATAAGACGGCACAGGATGCCATTAACGCTGGCACATCTTCAAGCGGTCTGAAAACACTGATAGAGACTAACGCAAGTAATATCACACAGACGGCTAATGGTGTGTCTGCCATTGTGACAAAACTTAACAGTACAACAGGGATATTGGATTATGCTGGTGTGAGTGCGCTGTCTGACGAAATAGCGGCTGTTGACTTAAAGGCTGACGGAATCAGCACCACAGTAACCAATAACAAAACGGCACAGGACGCTATCAATGCAGGAACGTCGGCAAGCGGTTTGAAGTCACTGATAGACACCAATACCACGAACATATCGCAGAACGCAAGTAGAATCACATCGCTGGCGAGTAGGGTGACCACCACGGAAAATCAGTTGGGTGGCAAAACTACATCAGGGTTGAAAACGGCAATCCAACAAAATGCAACGGATATCACCTCTGTTGCCACAAGGGTGACGGCTACGGAAAGTCAGCTTGCTGGCACTACCACATCGGCATTGCGGACGGCTATTCAGCAAAATGCGAGTGGTATCACATCCGTGGCAAGCAGGGTTACCACAACCGAAAGTCAGTTGGCTGGCAAAACAACCTCTACATTGCTTACACGGATTAACCAAAACGCAAGCGGTATCAGTGCCGTTGTGGCTGATGTTAGCACTGTGGCTGATGACGTGGCTGATATTGAAGATAACCTTAATGACAGTACAAAAGCACGAAGCTATACGGCTATACAGGTAATGCAGGATGGTATTGCAAGTAAGGTTACGCAGGATGATGTAACAAGCTATTTTCAACAAGACCACACAGGATTTTACATCAAAGGCTCACTGATAAACATTGATGGCGATACCATTATCGGCAATAACGTCATAACGAGAAATGCCATAGCAAGTAATGCCATTAACGCAAGCAAGATAGCGGCAGGAGCGGTAACTGCGGCAAAAATCAACGTGGATAGCTTATCTGCCATCACTGCCAATGTCGGCACGTTAGAGGGCGGTACGATAACAGGCACGGAATTGGTGGGTGCAACAATCCGTAATTCCGACGATTCCTTTAGTGTTGATGCGAACGGCAATATCGTAGGTGCTACCTTAACGAGCGGTACAATCAATGCCGATATGATTACAAATGCAGGATTCAGGGTAAAGTCGACAACGATTATAAGTGGCACTGTAAGTGGCGATGGCGGTCAGATTCCTTTGCCGAGCGGATATACAGAATCGCAGTGTTTGTGGGCGGCTTATCCACTGCCGTTTAGCCATCCTATCTTTGACATACTTGATAAATTTTCATGGAATATTGACTCAAATAGAAAAGTAACATGTGAATATCGTATGGGGAGCGATGCTGGCGAAGGTGGCATGAATTATCAATGGTTTACGGGTACTGTGGCATACCGTGTAATCGGCATAAAATAGGAGGATATATGTACTATCAATTTAGAAATGGTGTTTGCGAATCATCGTCAACAGGAACAATAGCACCAATGGACGGCGTTGTTTCCGTGTGGTGTGACGAAATATACAGTGACATTGAAAATCTACGGCTGATAGATGGAAAGGTGGTACACATCCATGATTAAAACAACCTATCAGAAACCCGAAATCAGGGATGCCAACGATAACATCATCCAACAGGGTGCATTTGGTAAGAATACGGCACTCGCCAACGCAACCAATGACGGATGGATTGATTACGTTGCCAATGACCTTGAATTTCTTTATGACCTTGCAAAAGACGAGGTAGTGCCTGTTCCGTCCTTGCCAGCGAGTGGGCAGATGAACAAGACGTATCTCTTGACCACCACAGGCGTATCGTATCGGTGGAGCGGTACACAGTGGGTAGCGGTATCGTCCTCTGAAGCGGTAGGGCGTGCAGAGACAGCCGCCACGAACGCACAGAACTATGCCAATGCCGCACAGCAGAGTGCAGACGATGCACAGGACACGGCTGACGATATGGCAACACACTTGGTGCAGATTGACCAAAACACAGGCGGTGTGAGTGCCAACAGTAAGCGTATTGGGAATATTGAAAAACTCTTGCAAGGCAATCTGTACGATTATCAAACCGATTTCACATCCGCCTACACCAAAACAGTACCCAGTGGTGCTATGCCGTATGCAGGAATTGAGCAGATTGGCGGTAAAACTGTAGCAATGAATCAGTTAGTGAAAAATGGGAATTTTGCTAATGGTGCGACTACTTATTGGTATGGGCAATTAGGGAGTATAACTGCTTCTGATAACGAATTAACGTAAGCGCAAAATAAAATACCGGATTTCATCATCGGCTGTACTATGCCATAATTAATGGTATAAAGTAGCCGATGTTTTTGTGTGGCACAAGATGTCGGCTCAACACAACTCGACAAATTAAACATG
>Ga0256405_10003013_pt1 | contig 36277 bp, 44 predicted proteins | sample RumenRJG_02DNA_FD_189096 | JGI IMG/M metagenome (GOLD analysis project Ga0256405, IMG submission 189096) | Bovine rumen microbial communities from Lethbridge, Alberta, Canada - RJG_02 | ecosystem: Host-associated > Mammals > Digestive system > Stomach > Rumen | place: Canada: Alberta...
CAATACTTTGGAGTCTATGCTTACTGATGATAAGGAGAGGGTATAATGGAAATTAAAGAACTCGAATTTAGAGTATTAGAAAATCTGTATTTGTTAGAAAAGGAGGTTAGAGACTGTGCTCTTATTGAATGCGATAAAGCAGATGAAAATGACAATGTAAGAGAAGATATAGAAGAAATAATTCTCAAACGTTTATCGTCACATCCTGATATTCACGTAGTCTTCAAAACATTCAGATGTGATAATGAAACCTATGTGAATGCATTTCTTTACAAATATAATTATCAGCGTATTCTCATAGAAAAGTTGTATACCGATATTCCGTGCCATAGTTTCCTCTATGAATACTGTCTGGGAACTCTTCTCGGATATTCAAATGCATCTATGGAGAAATTCCTTATGAGACAGGCAATTGATAAAGTTATAGATGCCAAAAATAACGATAGATGCAATCAGTGCTCTGCTGAATAACAGAGTTTTAAGATATCCCTATACACTAGGGATATCTTTTTTTATTTTAAAGGAGGAATTTATAATGAGTAAGGAAAAACAAAATGATGGAAGTTTCTTTTCTGATTGGAATGTTGGGTTTAAGAAAAAAGAGATTAAAGAAACTGAATATACTGCTAGTGGAGGAGCTAAAGTACTTATAACTGGTGTTTTAAGCACTATAGTAATTGGTGCAGGTAAAGCTATATTTGAGCAAATAAACAAGAAGGGTTGGTTTTAACCAACCCTTCATTATATCAGTCTTTTTATAATACCATGTTCTTTTTTGTAGGTTATATTCTATATAACCTATTTTTTTACTTACTATAGATTCCTTTATTACATTCAGCAACGAATAGAATTATATGAGTATAACAAATTCTACCAATTACTTTATCTACTCCCTCTTCCCCAAAGTATAATGCCAATTTAGATCTCACTATAGGGGAAATTGTCTGTGATACACTGTCTAATAATGCATCTAGCATCTCTTTTTCTAATGCTTCAGATATTAATTGACCCTTTTGGATATTATATTGGAATATGATATCTCTTTCCATTCGTTCTTCTATATAACTCTCTAATATACCCAATAATGATTTTTTCTCTAAAACATCATTATTATTAGTATGACCCAATAGATTCAAATCTATAGAGTTAGTAATTATATTAGTCTTCTTAAACTGTAAATAGTCTTTTACAGATAATACCAAATACACAATGCTCATAGTGATAATAAATACACACATAGCTATACTAAAGCTAAAAGTGTATAAGAATACTGCTACGATCATACAAGAGGAGAATTTATTATCAACCACCCAATCCCCTAATTTCGTTAACGTATTCTGCAATCGTGATTTTAGACTCATCTTTTCCTTGTACGTTGTTTCCTTCATTGTGTCTACTTTGTCCAAAACCTCTTTCATGTCCATGTTGAATTAGCTCCTTTGTAGTATCAGACCAATTAGCGAGACTATCTCTTAATGCTAATAATCTCTCCATATTTTTTACTCTATATTCGAATTTCTCTCCTATAGACCATTCAAGATATCTTACAATCTTCTCCATAATCTCTCTGGTTAATCCTAGTGGATATTTGTATAATAAATTCCACCATTGGCCAAATATCATATCTGGGTGTACATATAAAAATTTATGATGATATTTTACATGGCAGTCTTTACACAGCATTACTATAGGAATATTATTCTCACTATGCTCTAATCTTAATAAGTCATCTAAATCAAATTCTGTAATACTACCATAAGTATTCAATGTATGCTCAGTAATGAGTATAGCAATATCATATATATTAAGCATACAATGATGCATCTCTAAAGTAGCAATATCATGATCATCAGTAGCCTGCATATAAGGATGGAACTGACAACAATCCAATCCGAGACTATACAGATATGATTTATAATGACGATAAGTATTAGACTTTCTAAACCCGTTTATAGCAGATTTGAGTATAGCTTCATATTCTTCATAATCATATTTCTGCTCTTTAGTAAGAGCAAATTGTATACAATAATCCGCATTAGGAGAATATATAGAAGGATTTATATCAAGATTACCAATTAAGATATCTGGATAATTTGCACTATATAACATTATTACTCACCTCTCTTTATTAAAATGTCGGGGAGTGAGCAATAAATAAAAAAATAAAGACCACAGAATTAGTGGTCTTTATATACTTTCTCATTTTTTACTGGATAGTATTCCTGATGAAGTAATTATTGTATGTGACGAATCTATTGTACTTGAATACATTGATATCATCAATAATCTCACATTCTCCAGTGAGAATTTTACAAATAAGACTATTGCCAAAATTCTTCACAAATGATTCAAGATTACATTCTAAGAAGCTGCCATCCTCAGTTTCTTTAATCTTGAATTCAAATACAATTATATCATCTTTTACCATCCCACCAGCAAAACATAAGTATGCAAATATGGGATCTTTCGTGGGGTCTTTTTGAATGTTTAATGCCACTCTAAAAGACTTCTTCTGCTTCATCAAATCTACTAATATGCAGAGATTACGCAGATTAAATCTCTTGTTTTCTTCCATGATAACATTGTCTTTAAGCATTTCCAAATTTTCCATTGTAATTCCCTCTTTCTTAAAGCTAGTCTATATCTTCACTATTATAATATATAATCAAAACTCATCTTTCTCATCCAATATAGCAGCGATTTCATTATCAGTCAATTTCAATCTATATTGAAAAGAAGTTAAAGATGCAAAGCTATGAAAATCATTAAAATTATGAGTAGTAAAGATATTCAATCCCAATTTTTTATTTCTATCCTTGTCTACCAGTTTCTTACAAGCATCATTAATTTTTACAATAATAGGAGTAAGAGATTCATCTTCTGAATCTCTTTTACATAAACAAATGTCTCTGCCTTCTAGCTTAATTCCCACATAGCTATTAAAGCAGAAAATCATCATTTCTTCCAATTCTCTATCCATAATAAACTCTCCCATTAATATATAGAGGATTGATATAGCATCCATTCTCTACCAATCCTCTTTTCCCTATATAATTTATTTAGAAAGTAATATCGTCTATAATCACATATCCTTTCGTCTCAATAGTATCACAATACTCATCTTCGACCAGCATAATCTTTTCAGACCCTGCAATGTAGTTAGCGATAACTTCTTTACGGAATGTATCAGCATCATCTTTATTCAACTGCATAATACCATCAACGAATTCTACAGTGAATTCTATAAGAGCAGGATATTCTGCCTTACTAGGAGTATACAGAATCTTATAGGCATTATCATTTACTATATAGAAGCACTTGAAAACCAAAGGAGAGAAATTCTCCAAAGTCTTATAGAACTCAATCAGATTTGCGCTGGCTTCCTCATCTTTTGTGTCATTTTCTGTAACTTTAATGAAATCAGATAAGCAAACACAATGTCTCGTTAAATCAAAGACTATATCCTCAAGACACTTAACTGCCTTATCATTATCAGCTTCATTCTTTTTACCCATTATATTACTAATGGACTTCAGAATATCTTTGATTTTTTCATCGTTAAGTGCTTTAGAGCTCTTATATGCCTCACCGCATTTATATGCTTTAATCATATCCGCAATCTCATTGGAGACCTTGCTATCTTTCGTTAAAGCCTTAATAATATCTTCGTATTCTTTGCTCATTTTATCATACTCCTTTATTCTTTATTACTACTAATTATTTTTTACCAGGTCTGAAGCTCTTCTGTTTACGTACTTCATCTGCTACTTCAGGAACTTTCTGAAGACCACTTACATCAGCTCTAATATATTCAGAGTTATCATTTACAGAATGATAGTACCAGTTTTTATACTCTTTAAGATACTCAAAGGTATAAATACCACGACCAATAACTTCATCGCTATTATTCATATTATAAATAAGAACGTTGAAGGAATGGTTATTTTCCCAAAAGATAGATGCTTCATCAACCAATACATAGCCATTAGAAGTACGAGATACTTCAGTAACTGCTTCAGTTATGCTAGAATTAGTAGTAAAAACAACACTCATAGCAAATAATGCGGCTAAAATTTTCTTCTTCATTTTACATTACCTCTTTCTTTCATATAAATAAGAGTGGAGAATAATCTCCACTCTATATTTTATTTTTTATCTATTTCTAATTCCATCTTCATTAGATCTCTACTAAGACGATAGATACGGTTAGAATAGTATACCATATCAATGATATGACATAATTCTTTACGTATAAGATCCTTATTAACTGGATAATGGTTAAGCATTTCTGATATCTTGTATTTAGCATCATACTGATTAGTATAGTCTAATTTACCAGTATTATCAGTTATAGACTCCTCTACATTGCTAGGAAAATTGACTTCCATATCCAAATGCTTAACCATTAATTCGGAGAATGTGTCTATAATAGAATACTCTAAATTCTTTCCCATGGGAAGAATATTAGATACAGATATAAACGCATCTAAATCCAAAAATAGAATCTTTCTGAGATCTTCAATAGTATTTACCATTAGATTCCTCCTTAATTATCTATTAGCAGTCTCTAACAAATGTTGTCTCTGCTCTTCAGAAATCTTATAGTCATTGATTTCCAATTCAGGAACCTCAGATTGATTTAATATCTTTCTACGGAAATCTACGATTTCTTTCAAACGTATCTCCTCATGAAGTTCTTTGATTTGTTTCTCTAGCACTTCTTTCCATTCATTAGGTTCTTTATAATCTGGGATAAGATAACCACCAGGATAAACCTTAAGAAATGGAATAAGTGTAGATGTAATACCAGGCTGACTATTACCTGATGAAGTGGCATCCATTATATTAAGCGAAGATGGATGTAAATGACGATACACCACTGGCAAAGCTGCAGAATTATTCTTTTCACTGATAGATGATGGACCACCACGAGATATCTTAAGTGGTACAAAGCTATCATTATCAGTTACCATATCGGCGAATACTACAATAGACTGTTTAGCAATCTCATTCACTAAGAAATCATATGGAATATTCATTCTAGTTTCGATAGTCTGCAGATTAACAGTCTCTCCCATATCACCTAAAGCATAAATAGCTTTACCAATCTTAGGAGCAAGTAGATAAGCCATATACTCTTCTACTCGTATTCTCTTAAGTGATACATCGAGATTGTCTTTAAGTATAAGAGCATTATACTCATAGATCATCCAACGTAATACACCATATACATCTTGCTTCTCTTCTTCTGGTAACTTAAGTAATTCTTTAGTAGTCTTATCATAAGTAAACTCAAAAGAGGATAATACAGAGATTGCTTTAGATCTTGGAGTAGCAAGAGAGAAATGTCTTCCTAATGCTTCTAACCACATATCCCTAGTATTCAATCCCTCAAGTGTAGCAAACTTTCTAGTGTATTCTGTAAATAATACATACACTACATGCTGTACTACAGTATTTTGAGCAAAGATAGATTTAGGAACCGAAATAAATACATTAGCAGATTTCTTCGGTTGGAATATATAATAGAGATCTTGGTTATGTGGAATAGGAGAATCATTGATATAGATAATCCCATCCAATCCCAAGAACTGCATTCCTCTCATATAACCCATTTTAGCAAAGATATGCTCCACTGCAGGAACACTCTTCTTGAATACATCTACCTCAAAGGTAAATACAGGGATAGATACTCCACGTATATCTACTAATGTTTGCTCATTACGATATACATGAATAGGTGGGAAATTACACTTTTGAACCACCATAGGAGATTTAGCTTTAGAAGTCTGATTGTTGTAGGTAGATGCATCAACTAACTGATTAAGTGCATATCTAAGATTACCATTGATCCTATAGTAGAATTTATTAACTACTTTAGGAAATGCCATGATATATTCCTTAATCTTTCTACCATCATATGCTTCCATTAAGACTGTAATAACTAATACACCTAAGTCTGATGATTCGAGATCATTAAACTCATGCCTATTATCTACTACACCTTTAAGCTTAACAGACTTATTTATAGCAGTCTCCAAATGCTTACTAAGTATCTCTCTGACTTTATCATACTCAAATACTACATCGAAATTTATTACCTTAAAAGTAAAATAGGCATTTCTACCCATCTCTTTGTTTATAGATAAATAAATGTTTTCCATATAGTATACGAGCAATTCATCAGATCTAGTAAACAAATCGGGATTCATAGGGTAATGGTGTTTTTTCGTATAATCTGCAACAAACTTCGCTTGATTCAAGATAACACCTCCTAGAATATAATAGTTCTGATTTCTTCTCCAATAGGATTAGCTACATTAGGATTCTTATCTCTAAGAATAAGTTCTCCACTGATATCCAATGCTCCACCTATCTCTTTCATTTTATTGAAAGTGATAGAATTAGAAGAAGTGAGTAATCTCAAATCATTGCTAAAATCTGAACCCAATTTTCCTCTGTAAGCCTGAATATCAACTTGCTTCTTATTGATAGCATCTTTGAGTAAAGCAAACTCTGGACTATCTTTCTCAGTATCAATAGAGAGACTATAGATATTATCCTTAGAGATTAATACAGTTCTTTCAGCTGCTTCAAACTCAGCTTGCTTCTGTATCATTTCTCTAGCAGAATCTACTTTATCAAAATCAATAAGATGCTTAGTAGAATAAGTTTCTACCTGTTCTTCATTTTGAGGTTTATGATACTTTACTGCGATATCGTAATCAACCACTCCTACCATACATTCTGAAGCTGTTTGAGGAAGTACTGGATAAACATATCCATCTTTTTCTACGGCAATATCGCTAGATATCTCTTTTGTAAGTTCAGGATTAAGAGTTGATCTGCGAAAATATTCTTTCTCTGAAATCACATTATACATCTGGCGATTGATGGGCATGAATTTCATTTACTAATCCTCCTGTACGATAAAAACATTCCATAAATTTCAAGATCAGGGTCATAATAGACCCTGATCTTTCTTTTATATGGAAGATTAAGCTACGATGGTTACGAGACGGCAGATGCGACCATTGTAATCCTGGAACAATTCGATATCTGCAGTATCCATTTCAGTCTTAACAAACTGACGCGGAACAGTATGTACTGCATCCCAATTGATGGAGCGTACAAGACCAGTCTGTCTTGTAGTATATGCAGCAGCTGCTGCAGTTTCCCCAACAGTACCGATAGAAGAATCGTTCTTGATAAGCTGTTTAACAAGCATGCCAGGAGTGCAGCTAATATAAACAGCTTCACCAGAAGCTTCAGAACGGAACAACATAAGATCCGTGAATTCGAGATCAGGATCAATTACTACGTTTGCAACCATATAGTCACGTACGCAGTCGATCAACATGCAAAGTACAGCCTGAGCAGCAGCTTCACAAATCTGATTCTTATCATCACGGCTACGGAATTTGAATGCTACTCCAGAATTGGAATAGATCGTATCCTCAAACATAGTTTCTACGTCAGGATCACTAAAGGTATGTACTTCCCAGTTCTTTTCATCGATTTCAGTTTCATCAAAAGTGAAACTGATCATCCAAGAACCATCATCAGCACCAGCTTCAGTCTGCTCAAGGAACTGAACGAATGCACCGAAATGGAATTTATCATTCCAATCGATAAGTTTTACTGCTACGACTTTGTCCTTGCTTTTCTTATCTGCCAAATAAGAAGCCATAGACATAAACAAAGCCTTGAAGCAGTCCTGAGACAGTTCGTCATTCCAACCGAACTGCTTTTCATTCATACGTTTCATGATTTCCACTGGGATGGTGCTTCCGATGTAGTTTTTCATTTACATTTCCTCCTTAATATAAAAGAAAGCATCTTGACTATATTTGGAATATAGTCTAATTTATATATAAAGTAGTCCATTTATCATTAAGCCTTAACAAACAGACTACTCTATACTCTTTAATAACAAGTTATAATGGATTTACTTTTTAACTCGTTCTACCATTATTATAGTATATACTTGATTTAAACATTACCAGATACTGAATAATTTGCAGAAGATTTTACTACTTCCTCTTCTTTAATCTCAGTATCATCAATGAAACCAGTATGAATGAGCACATCATTAAATACCATTTCAGGTCTAGACGTACCAATTTCAGGTGGTCTACAAGTATGAACGATTACTCCATCTTTTACGAAGAAGTAAAGATCTCCATAAGGACTATCCTGATATACTCCACCACTAAGATTTACAAACATTGCAATCTTATTCTTATATTCATGAGATTTATCAATGAAGTAATAGCTAGCAATATACATGCAGTTATCATAGTGGATGTTATTATCCTTAAGAATCTTGGCTACTTCTTCATCAGTCATGAATAACTGAACTGGAGTCATATCAGAAAATACATTAGGATCATACTCTACTGGTTTGATATCATAATAATCCATATTACTATTCTCCTATCTTTTTAATAATTAAACAACTCTAAAATCTGACCATTGGATATAGCATCTTCCATATAGTCACTAAATCCCTTATTAGTAAGTATAAAGTTATCTATGATATAATAATGTGTCTTATTAACTTTAGAAAGGAATGCTATAATAAAAGATCCTCTGGCAGTACTACAGCTTAATACTATACGACTACCGAAAGTATACTTTTTAGATGATACAATCTCTTCATCAAACTCTGAAGACATAAACTCCATTGCTTTATCAATATTAATTACTTGCATTTATCTACTCCCCAATGCTGTTTCTAAAATAGACTCCACTATATCTTCAGGAGAAGTATTGTAAGAAGCTTCTGAAAGAGCAAATACTCTAAGAGACTTACCTTCTTCATTTCTAAAGAATGCTATATAATGAAACATAAATTGATCATCATATTCTGCGGCTAAGATGTGTTTAGTAATCTTTGTTCTTTTAAGATTGTTTATCTCTTTAAGAGATTTATTATAATTAAAGAGAGTCCGTTTTACCATTTCTTCATTCATTTTAATACCTTCTTTTTATCATTTGTAATATACTTAGGTTTATGTGTACTAGGAATAGATACTTTAGCATATAAACGTAAGATAGACGATATAGAATCTAATGCTCTATCTTGTTTCTCAGAAAAATGAATTACCTTAGGAGTTTTAGGATTAAGATCTAATATAGCTAAATAGTGATTAAAATCTGAATCGAATATATCACAAGCTATTATTTTGTCTGTTATGAAATGTGGATTAATGGTCTCAGCTTCTAGATCTCTATTCTTTTTAAAGAATTCATAGAAATCAAAGTCTAATAAGAATTTTTTAGCTAAAGCCTTTTTCATACTTCTCAAAGTCTTATGCACTATCTTACAAAAGATATTATCATTTTCCACACAATTAATATCAATTGCTTTATCAATAGAAAAAGGCCCCAAAGAGGCCTTTTTCGTATAAGTAGTGCGAGACCAATCAGACTGTTTAAAATCGTAGAACTTTAAGATCTTTTCCCTATTAGTCATACTGCTTACCTTCCCTTTTCAATAAATAGTCTTGCTTGATCTGCTGTTACGATATAAGGAGTGTAGTTAGCGTATAATAAATAATTGTCCCAATTCACCTGAACGTTAGATACTTCAGGATGATCTTTCTTATACTGTTTAGCGAGAAATTTGAATGCTTTATCTACCTTAGATGATCTCCAACCTTCATATGGTACTATAAGCATATTAATAGAATTAGTGTAACTACCATCAGGATCCACATCATATCCCATAGACGTAAGTCCTTCTATAATATCCTCATCTCTAGTACCAGTAAAGATTACTTTAGGTTTTTGCATTACATCATATTCAGTCTTATGATATTTGAAGTTTCCGAATACGAATTTAAGATCATCCATAAAATATGGTCTCTCTTTGACTATAGTTTCTACTGTAGTTATTCCAATACCTTTTATGGAGGTTAAGTAATACAAATCATCATCAATGCACGTTATAAGCCTTCCAAAATCGAATTGCTCTAAAATCGTTTTCCAAGTCTTAATCGCGATATTTGTAAAACCTATCGATCCAATTATACGGTAATCGGGCAAATTAGCATTCTGTAAATCGACTAAAAACTGTCTAAGTGCTGGACCATTATTCGGACCTAAAATAGCATCCATCTTTTTATGGTCATAATTATACAAGTCTCTAAGTCTAACAACACCTAAAGCTCTTACAGTTTCCTCAGAGAATCCTTTCAATCCCAATTTAGCAAGAGTATTAGTAAACCTAGCTATATTTCTCTCTTTACATTCTATATTCACACAATATACAGATGAACCAGAATCAGATACATATAACGGTTTACCACAGCTAGGACAAACTGTAGGAAATTCTATAATAGGATTGTGGTTATTAGGATCTTGTGCACAATCTGGTGCTCTGGTTATATACACCATCACATCATTACGATAAGTAAGTTCTACTTTATCTCCTGCTCTTAATGATAATGCTTTAAAGCGTTCATAAGAATGAGCAGTAGCATGATCATGAATACAACCAAAGAATTCTACTGGTAAGAAATATGCTATTGGAGTTATTACACCATCTTGACCAACACTATACTTATATTCCACAAATGTAGATACAGCTTTCATTGGTTCAAACTTAATAGCTATAGCATATCTAGGGATAGCACCATTCTTACCAAGCATCTTACGAATATTCTTATCCCTATATTCTACCACTATACCATCATAAGCAAATCCCATAAATGGTCTAAGAGTTTCAGCTTCTAATACGAATTGCTTAATCTTATATAATACTTCAGCATAGTTACCACGTATAACAGCATACCGTATATCTATACCCTTAGTATAATATCTATTAAGGAATTCTAATTCATCAACTCTATCAATATCCATACTGGTTTCTAATGGCACTGGAGTCATATAACTAATCCATTTCTTAGCATCTTTTCTACCAGATATACCAGCAGCTGCATTTCTAGGATTAGCATAATTCTTACCCATAATCATATTAAGATCTGCAAGATTTTTATAGGTAATAATATACTCAGCTTTCATACCAAAAGGATTATCATTAGGAATTATACCAGCCTCTTTAGCTCTGGAATATTCCATTCCTCCTAATATAGGAGTCATATCTGTAGCTATATCAAGACTAGTATCTCCTCTAGTAACAGCATCTACTATGGTATAACCATCTATAGATTGCTCTATAGAGAATCCATCATACTTAAGGCTACAAATAACCTCAATATCATTTGGATTTACTATACCCATAGCACAATGCTTAGCTAAGAAGTCTCTTTCAAATATTGCTACTGATGGGTCTTGATAATCTCCTGCTCCTTTAGCATCTATATCTAAAGTGTATTTACATTTATCAAGAGTTCCACATAAATCATATTTATGAGACACTTCTCTTACACGTTTTACACTATTAGATACGTCTATAGTATTAGGATCTGGGTGATAGAAATCCATTGTATTAGGAATAGTATAGTTAGAAGAGAGTTGATTAAAGTAAAACATCTTATCTTTATTAGGGACTTTCTTAGCAATTACAAGAAATCCTTTCTCATCCCTCTCATATACTTCCTTATCTGCTTTGGGAGCTATAGTAGTTTCTTCAAAAACCTTTGGAGGAGCACCTACTGGAACTTGTAAATTATTTCTCCTACATAGCACTACAAGTTTATCATACACATCATCTGGTATTATAGGAGTAGCATTAGCTGCATTATTATATACCAGATTACATATCTTCAGTAAAGTAAGCACTTCATTCTCATACCCAGTAGGAATGGTTTGAGTAGATAAACAGTTATAAACTAAACCATTTATATACTCAAACTCATCTAATTCCAATACTGGAGTACTCGAAGCGCTTAATCTACCTAAAATTTCGGTAGCATTCATTATTTCACCTCAAAACATATTTAGGATCTACACCAATAGACTCAAGCTTCTTCTTATATGCTTCAAGTGCTTCATGCTCTTCTTTAATACCAACACGTATAGTAGCAATCTGTTTAAGAGGTTTACTACGACGATCTTTATCAATCTGAATCTGCTCGTTAACAAATTCTTCACGACGTTTATAATCCTCTTCAGTCATTGCATGTACACCATTGGTCTTGATATCTTCTTGTTTAGCTTTATCATGCCAAGCAATCTCATTAAGATATCCACCATGCTTTTCTGCAATAATCCTTATCGCAGGTCTCATATGGAACTTCTCTACTTTATGGAAACACAATCTCTCTCCTAATACTTTAAGGAATGCTTGTAATATATCAGCAGTCTGGCATACACAATTTTCATCCAATTTGATATCAAAAGAGAACGGATCACAAGTAAGTAACGCACGGTTTAACTGTCTTGCTTCAGGAGAAGACGAATTAAGAGCAAACTCTTCGATATAGGTATCTATACCAAGATGAGCTGTAATAGAAGACGATTCCATTTCACCATAGATACGTACAGGTGTAGACGGGAATCTAGCATTATGAGTCTTTGCTAAACGAGATTTAGAGTTCTCATTACGAATATTAGTAGATGCTAAAGATACAGCAGAGAACTTCTCTTCAGCTAACTGTTTAAGTCTAAAGATATATTTATATCCCAATACAAGTTTTCTTCTAGTAGGCACCATACGATATTTACCAGTAGAATCCTGCATAGGAATATATACCTGACAATACTTCTGAATGAATGGGAACTCATTATAGATATTACGAATGATATCTATATTCATATTGATGGAAGGAGGAATTGATACAGCGATATAACCATCATGCAAAATCTGCTCAATATACATATCTCTATCAAATTGCTCATCACCATCATCTGGAGAAGAACCAAACCTAGCATTGGATTCGTCATTTCTTAAGTCTGGTCCACCATAAGAGAATTTATACATTGCTGCTAACTCTGCAGCATACTCAGGATTCAGCATGTACAAGTATTTGTGAATAAGTGCAAACATTACATTGTAATCATTTACACATTCTCTCATATACTCAGTAAGCTGCCAACCAATATAAGTAATGGAGGTTTCGAATAACTGGCCATCATTCAATCTGTTAATGCAAGTACACATAGAGTACAATACATCTACAGATCTCCATTTACCATTCTTAAGATATTTAGGCATAAGATTATCTGGTATAACTCTGGAGATAACACCTTTACCACCATATCTATCAGTGATCTTATCACCTTTCTGCAATGGCTTATTATATTGGATATAGACCTCTATAACGATATTACTAAAGACTTTATCTTTAATATACTGGATACCATTGGCTACACCTTCCATAAAACGATACATCTTCTTCAGGTTATAGTCAATGATTAAACCTTCTTTTACTTGACCATCAGCATCAAATAAGATAGGTTTAACTTTCTGCACAAACTCTTTAGCAAATCTTACAGTATCTGTATGGTACTTTTTAATCTGATTATTATACATAGACCCTTCTAACTTCTCTGGGTTATTACAATAAACATTGATATCTACTACAGTACCATTATCACAAAGATACTTTTTATCAGTCATCATTATAGACTTAAGTCTATCCCAAGACTGAGTAAATAAGGATTCTTCATCTTTAAGTTCCCGTCTTACTGCACAGAAGATATTATCCTTTACTTTCTGGCCAATATCAGGGAAAGTGATATATCTTTCATTCATATTCTTAGTGTTTAAGATATACGAATTCTCTACAGTATGATCATCATCAGGTCCATAAAGATTAAGAAGAATATCATTATCATTAATCTTGATTTCAATCTTATCAATAAGATTACAAGAGAATCTCTTAGCAGCAGATTCGGATATAACGATAGGATCTTCCTTTACAAATTCGCAAGCTGTATACATTGTGGTTAGATTTAACCCTTCAGCTCTATTCTCATATTCATCATAAGATGCAGGTTTAGATATTACGTCACCTTTCTTGATAGTAGAACCAGGATTAAGATTATCAAGGTAGTTATTATCATATAAATAACCAAAAAATTCAGAGATGTGGTGATAGGGAGTTCTTTCCTGCATAGTCACGTAATTATCCTTACGTGAATAGAGGATAAGCCAATAATGATTATTAGGAAGCTTACTAAACTTATCAATCTTAGCTAAAACTTCATAATCATTATCAGCAGTTATATAGTTAGAACTCATATAACCATACTCATTTTCATATCCAGTACTAAGAATAGGAGGTTCCGGGTTACTAATTTGAATAGCCTGCTCAGTTTGAGTACCATGCATTATCTTTCTTGAGCCAGAATTTGTATTAGGAAACGGTTGTTTTAATGCCCGACCCAGGATATACTCCTGGGCGGGAATTCTATCTTCAATTTTCTTAATTTCATTTACAAGATTCAAACTCCCGTTAAGTTTCATCTCGCTATACCCCCATTAGTTAGAAATGAATGAAATCTTTTTATTGTTAAAGACCATATCCAATAACACTTTAAGAGTTTCAAAGCTCTTAGGTTTATCGGAAGTATCTTTAACCACAATATTTTTAACCAATTTATCTTCCTCTATCGTATTTACCAACTCCTTAATTCTATAACTAGCACTTAAGTAATCTTTCTCTAAGCTGTTACCACTAAGTATACCATACAGTATAGTCTTTGTATAAGTAGAACTACCTGAAGATATAAATGGGATAACCAAAGCATTGTCTTCAATCTCCCCAGTGAATTTATCCAATTCTCGACCAGTCATTGTGTTATACACTTCTGGATATGAAGACTGAAAAGTGTCTTTAGATGTGAAAGTTATATTCACCTCCTCCAAAATAGAAACGATGGGATTTTTCTTTCGTTTGTTTTTTCTGCTCATAATTTAAATCCTCCTACTACAATATTGGATAGTTTGTTTATTATATATACTATCCAATATTATAGTATATAGCTAAAATCTAGTTTTAAAGTTTAAAGATATCATCACTAAGTAAATCGTCAAAGTGCATATCTTGCTTAGCCATACTAGCATTAACAGGCATAGTTTTAAGGATAGGAATTACTACAGATAAGAATCCTCTTCTAAATTCAAGATCATTATTAATCTTATCCCTAAATGTACCATAGGAGAATTTAAAGGTTCTTTCAGGGTCAAATGATAATGATGTACCTGCTCCATAAAGCATATCATTAGTCTTCAGATAATAGAGCATGGATAACCAAGGATCAAATCCACTAGAGAAGTCATATACCATAGGAATAGAGGTTTTGATACCAGAATTTCTAGATTTTACAAGAGAAACGTTTACTACAGAACCATTTACTTTAAGAGGGCCATCTATCTTAAGTCTTTCTTTCTGATCCATACGGAATACCTGATTAGCTAACAAAGTAGCTTTCTTTCCTTTAGGAATTCTTTCACCAGGTTTCAACCAAGGTACATCAGCAGGCTTAGTAAACGGACCCATATTTAAATCTGTAGTAAAGTGATTGATACCAATAAAGATAATGTTAGCATCTTTAAGTAATTGAAGAATCATCTGGAACAATACTGCCATATTAGATGCTACTTGTGCACCATAAGACTTTCCAGGTAATCCATCATCATCTACCAATCCTTCAGGCATTAATGCTGCAATAGAGTCTACTGCATATATAGTAGGCTTTAACTTCATTACAGGTTCACCATACATATTTCTTATACCTGTATCATAAAGATACTTTTGAGGGTTATTGACTTTTTCATCATGGATAATCTTTACACGTTTATATACGTTCTCTGAAGTTACACCAGAGTTTCTAATAATACATCTTCTTCTAAACTCTGCTTCCGTAAACCCAGTAAAAGCAAAACGTCTTGCTTCAGTCATACCAGATTCTATATCATCAAAGAATATAGCTACATCAGGAAACTTTCTAGCAATATTAGCAATAATCTGGTTTACTAACGTAGATTTACCAGTATTTGTATTAGCTACAAAGATTACGTAACTACCATCAGTAAGACCAGCATTGATATAGTCTTCCATTAAGCCAGTTTCAGGGTTCTTTTGTTTAGCAATAGATGAATTAAGATAATCCAAGCTAGGAAATCCAGTAGGGTAACAAATATCAGGAAGTGCTTCATTATACATTTCCATACCCATCTTTTTCATCTTAGCTCTAAAGATTTCTGTAAGTAATCCATCAGATTGACCACCAGAGTCTTTAGCAGCAAGTTTAGCATAAGCAGCTAAATTGGTGTTAAAGTTCTCAATCATATCAATATACACAATATCCCCTCCAAAAAATAAAATAGCAATAGTATAATTATGTCTCCAATATATTAAAGAGCTAATCCCGTTAAGGATTAGCTCTCTTTTATGGTAAATACATATTTTCGGATTTAAGTTTATCTATTACTTTAGCAACTTTCTTGAATATCTTTCTATTAATATCTCTCATAGAAAATCTTACATCTGTAGATGCTAAGTGTTCCGTCATAGCCGATTTATAATATGAAAACAATATAGCATAAATCTGGTCTTCATTCAATGATTCTAGTATAGATAATAGTGCCATATTCATATTAGCAGATACTTGTAATACTTTATCATCTATCCAAGATTCGCTTGCTACTCTTATATAAGAATCTTTAACCGAATAGTTAAACAAGTCTTTTATATCCAATAAAGTATCAAAAGAAGCACAATATATATCTGTAATACGTTGTGTAGTCATAAAGTCTGGATCCATACAATTTATACAGAAGTTTAATCTAGGTATATTGTATCTAGGTTCAAACGAAGACTTTTTGGCTACAGCTAAATATGTAGCAAGTATTCTATCTATACCACATCTTTTAAGTCTTTCCACATGAGTTCTATTAATCAATTCTCCAAGCATAAGAAGTATACTCTTAATCTCCTCATTAGAGTTTGACATTAGCTTGTATATCATGCTATTACAATATATCTTCTGATCTAAACTAAGAGAATAGTAAGCGCATACTTTGAATAAGATTCTGAGGAATTTAGGACTTTTCTTTATATTATCAAAATAAGCGCTATCATTTATAGATGATAAAAAGTTAGGATACTCTTTTGAAAGTATCTCAAAAGCCTTTTCATCTGTAGTTTCTTCTTTAGTAATAGGTAATAGTCTATCAGCTATAACTTGTGGTCCAAAAGCATGCTTATCTACTATTTCTAAAACAGCCATATATCAATTCCTCCAAAAGTAATATTTACTTTTTAGTTAGTTTAATAGTAAAAAAGAAGTCCCAAATGATGAGACTTCTTTTACTATCCTAACTAGATTTTATATGCTGTTTTTAGATACAGCATATATTACAGTTCGTCTTTAACGATAGGATTCTTTCCTTTCTTATCGTTATTAGTCGAAGCACCATATTTCTCGAAGAACTTATTCTTGGAAGACTCTTTCTTCTTAGCAGCACCATAATGGATATTTGCTCTAGCAATACTACCAATGTTTGAACCCTTATTGAGAGAGGTATCAAATTTGCCAGTATTACCAAAGAACTTATCCTTACCCATAGTATCTAGTTTTGCCCGTTGGTCTTTATAGCGTTTATAAACTGCACTGATTTCATTAATCGGCAGTTTCATACCAGATACAATGAGGTTTACAGAATCATCTACATCAATAGATTCCTGTTTGTGGATAAAGAGTTCCAATGGAGTACCATAAGTCTCTTTGATTACACTAAAGGAATCATCAATGAGATCCAGTGTAGCTTCATCTGCAGATACAATTACACCAATACGAATAGAAGCAGCAGTAGACTCAAGAGATACAGAATCTTCAATCATCTTCTTGATTACATTATTAAACTGCTCACTATCTTTGATCTTCTCAATGATAGAGGATTCCACAGTCATATAGCCATGCGTAGCATTGAGCTTGTAGAGGTCCATATCATCAATATTATCATCAGATGGCGTAATGTATTTACCGATACTGGTAGCAATACGTCTGGAGAAGAGCTTATTAGCATAATCCTCTGCAGCATGACGACGATTATCAGTAAACTTCAAGCACTTCTTATTACTGATGGTTTCTACGGTCATATCTTCATTGAGGTCGTTGAACCAATCTACAGTATTCTTCAGACCTCTGATATCATCTTCGAAACCAGTAAAAGCAAACAGATGTACTGGCATGAATCTGCCTTCTTCTTCATCATTGAAGATAGACTGAATATATTCAGCCAGTACGACTGACGAACCACTACCAGTACCACCCTCAGTGGAGCATACAATGGTAATGAATTTTTCATCACCAGTGATAAACTTCTCGATAGGAATGGAACCTTTCTGAAGAGAATCAATCATCATCTGTTTAGCAAGATCTCTCTCTTTACCAGCACCTCTAACATCACCAAACTCGATAGAAAGTTCAGAACGATACTCTTCTGGTATATCTTTCATAGTAGAATTCAGAAGCATTACATGATGCTTATCAAGAATTCCATCCTCTATCAGCTGAATGGCAGCCTTATTACCGGCTGCACCGATTCCAATTACTTTACATTCTAACAAAACATTTTCCTCCTTAAATTAAACTGATGCAATTATTTACCATGGTGTTTATTTCGTCTGCCCAATCAGGATCTGTAGCATATCCTGCACTGTGCATAGACTCTAGCGTAGTATATCCATTATTGTAGAAATTCTTCTGAATCCATTTAGCACCAGCTCTGATTCCTTCGTCTACATTATCACCCATATTATAGGCTAATCCAGGATCACTATCTACAGCATTAATACCGAAATAGTTATTTCTAGTACGCCCTAAGTAAGACATACCAAAATCACTCTCGATACAAGCATGCGCAAATATATAGATAGGATTTAAACCAGTTTCTTTACCAGCATCGACAAATACCTGACCTTTACCTTTAAAGGTAGTACCATGTACAGCATGTGCTGCATAGTAGTCGATAATCCTATTCATATCGGCTACACTTATTTCGATATTAGAACCCAGATCCGTGTAGACTCCAAACCCATTAGCTTTTAGCATCATAACGTTATTTCTTTCTTTCTGATGCTGTACTTTCTTTCGATAAGCTATCTGCATTGCCTGGGCTTGTCTATTTTGCTCATTGCGGATATCCTGCAACATAGACAAAACTTGCTCATTTGCATGGCGAGACTCCTGTACTTCTTTCTTTATTTCATCATACTGGTTCTCTACTTCTACTACTTTGTATGCGAGAAAACCATTGATACCAATTAATACAGCCATAGAAATCGTTGCCATTTTTCTGCTTATCTTCGAACTCATCAAATCACTCCTTAGATAGATTAAACGCGGCGTTTTGTTCCCATTTAACACCCCCTTTAGTATTTAAGACGAGTCCCTAACCATTTCTCATTTTTATATCCCAATAACCCTATGATGTATCTGTATACAGTATAACAGTATACATTATATCACCTCCTTTCGCAATTGAAATACCGGTAGGCTATATGCCTACCGGTGTATAGTTGTTAATATTATTTAGATTGGTTAAGTTGCTCCTGCAACCTCTTCTTCAGTTCTTCTCGTTCTTTTTCATCTTCTACTTCATTAGCTCCCAATCCGTAAGAGCCCTGTTCTGTAATAGTACAGATTTGTTCTTTGTTTTTGTTTTCGTTATTCATAGCATTACTTCATCCTTTCTGTAATCGTAATAATCTAGCACATTTATATCATTTATATCTATACTGTATATAAATTTATTAGATGTATTTGATATAAATTGTCTTAATAACCTCTTCTTTTCTTTTCGTCTTTTTCTACGTATCTGTGCTGAAACTCTTTGTGTTGAAGATGAAACTAAATAATCATCAAAAGAAATGATATTGGAAGAAGAACTAGTAGAATTAGCATTAGCCGTAGTACTAGTAGTATCCATAACTTCTGAACCTGATCTGATCAGTATATCTTTATAGTCTACTACTTTTTCCCAAGGTAATAGATTTACTGGGAAATTAATAGCCTCTATTATAGGTGGAAAACCATAGGAAGCCAATTCATTTGTTAATCTTAAACCTCCTCTTTCTTTTCCATTTTTTCCTATATAGATGTAAGGTCTGCAGATCATAATGAATTCTTTTTCATTATCAGAAGGATTGAGAGAGAAATAAGGCAGAATCTCTTCTCGATCAAATGTTATGTGTCCCGTTAGTTCTTTAGTGGCATTCTCCATAGGAGTTAAAGGTCTAATATCGGTAAATACTACTCTCTGTTTTCTACTAATAGCAGTATCCCTCGATACATAACGGCCTTTCACCACTATCGGCTTGTTGAACTCTACAAGCTCGATAATAGTGCATCTTAGGTAATTCTTACCATAAAATACACTACCCAAAATTACCCATCTCCTTTACATTATTAGTTCTTTAATTTTTTGATGAGACTCTCATTACTTTCTATAAAATTATATATAGTATTGAATATAGCTTTAATGAGAGTCTCAAACACTCCAATCTCCTTTACTATACAATAGTCAGGATAATTGGTAAACGGTATACGTAAGAATTCAGTTTGGTTATCTCCATCTACGGAGCTAATGCTAATAGCATGTCTCATCTTACATATACCAACTTTGTAAAACCTACTATATGAAGAGAATATTACATACATTTCTTTTATATCAGTCATTTTACGGTTATAGTATCCAGGTACTATACCGAACCTTTCAAACTTAAACCTACCTTTATCAGCTAGCTGTACTGATAATCTAGGTTTTAAATTAGCCATTTTCTTATGCTCAATACCTAAGCAATAGGCTAAGAAGCTTTCTACTAATTCTTGCAATTTAGTATAGTCATTATCTTTATTTTTGACCATAAAAATAGTAGCAAGAGCAATAGCAGCGTCGACTGAAGATTTGTATGTAGTTTCTCGAATTTTCACTATAAGGGTCTTATCCCAATCCATAGTAATTAAAACTGGTACACCATCATCACTATGGTATTTTAATAATACTTTTTGCACCTCCTTATTTCTGGTACAGGTTAATTTCTTGAACTCAAATTTAAACATTGGCAATCCTCCTTCATCTTTATAGTATATAAATATAAAGATATTTAAAAATAGGAGTTTCAATTATAAACCTGTTTATAGGGGTTTAATAAATAAAATCAGGGGGATATAACCCCTGATTTGGTGTATTTTCTGTGATACGGAAAGATAATAGTGTATATATTGTGTAAAAGTCTATATTTTCGATTGTATATTATAGAGGTGATAATGAGTAACGTTATCAATAAATGTTTGTTTTATATATAAGGAGAAGTGATTTATCATGGAAAAGACTTACGCAATTAAGAATTATAACAACCACTATGCCGTTGTGTATGGCTATCAATATGGTCATTGCACTATGATAATGAAGTGTACCTACACTTCAGAGTTGAACAATCCTTGGGAAGTAGAAGTACCATATTGCAGCACCGGATATAACAAAAAGGAAATCGCAGAAAAACTGTTAAATGGTGAGTTGAAATTAAACGTATATGATTATACGGAAAAATTAGCCGAAGCTATTGTAGCTTAATAGTTTATAGTTTAGTATTGATTAGGAGGAATTTATCATGACTAGAAATGAAATGGGACAGCGTAAAATGTGGGCTATAGAGGACAAGCATGGGAACCGAGTTCCCATGGCTCGCTACGAAGAAGACGAAAAAGATTGGGCCGAAGAAGACATGCAGGAAATTTATATTCCGAAGTATGGAATCAAGGCTGGCCTCCACATCGTGGAGATCTGGTTCTAATGAAAAAAAGAATGGCAATAAGAGCTGGCGCATCATAGTGCCATTCTTTTTTTGTTTATTTTTTATTATTGACGTTTTAATCCACCTTGGCCAGTATTCTTCTTCTTTAAAGTTCTTGGTAAATAATCCTCCGTATTTACCAAGTTACTATTAATATGAGCGCCTATGAGATATGCAGATATGAGATTTCTAGCAATGGATTCATCATTAGATACAGGGACATCTTTCTGTGATACCATGCCTTTAGAGTTTACTTCAGAATAAAATAGATTCTTAGACTGCATAGAATCCGCTCTATAATACATTAACTCTCTTAGTGTTTGCTCTAATCCCATTACTGCTAAAGATTCGAACTCTCGGTCTGTAGAGTTACCATTCTTATCTGTATCCATAAGAAGACCAGTACGATAATCACGTTTAGATATATTTACAGAGAAACCAGTCTTCTTCTGCACCATCTGTTTAAGTCTTTTAAGAGGAACGTAAAGTACTAATACAGGTTGAGTCTTAACAGCTTTACCATCTTTATTTTTATATAAGAATGGCATAGCAACTCTCTCATTAACAGGAACTCCAAGATAATCTAAAGACGACATTATCTGAGTCATCTTAGGATCTATCTCAAATATCTTAGTCTGGAATTTTAATGGAAAGTCTTGATCAAAGAATTCGTAAAACTGTTTATCATTCATCTTAGCGAATTTCTTTTTATAATACTCTGAATTCTGACCTGTAGGATCTAGTATATCAAAATACTTGTATATTCGTTCCTCACATTTTTTTCTAGCAGCTTTTATATTTGCCATATGCTATACCCTCTTAATGTAACTTAAAGAACCCTTTACGCTTATACATTTGGTCTATCTTATCATTAATAGTTTCAGGAGCAGCATATTTATCAGCAGCTTTATTCTTTTCCTGCTCTACATTATGATTAGGCTCTATTCTACCATGATAATATTTAAGCATTCTATCACTCATATTATCAGAGTTAGAAAAGTAGTCTTCCATAGTCTTCTTACATTGCTCTATCTGATCTTCAATCTCTTTTTTCATCTTAGGATCAATATCTCTATTACCCTTTAACTCTGCTTCTAACTGTTTAATTTGAGATTCCATACGGGAATACATATTTGGATGAGGATCATCAAATAAATGCCTAAACATTACAGAGTCTACTATCTTATTCAATCCTACGAAGATATTTATAATAGGAACGTCTTTAAGATGCTTTTCTATCTGACCATAATTAATAGTCATCTTAGAGAATGCAGATACTAATTCTGGACCATATCCATACATAGCAACAAACTGGTCTGCAAACTTCTCATCCATTCTGCCATTAATCTTATCTGCTTTAATAATTACTTTACTGAAGTTATGACCTACTTCATGCATAAGTATAGCAATAAGTTCAGGGGTAGTAATAGGAGAGTTAAACAATATACCCAAATTCAAGCATACTAAAAGATTAGTCTTAAATTTTTTCTTATTGAAATTAAACCCAGAGTTAGTAACTATTACAGCATTTGTAAGCTTTTCATTAGTAAAAGGCTTACTATCAATATTATAAGAATTACCTTTAGCATCAGTAACGAAAGATATAGTATATGCATTGATAGATGCATCTCTAACAATAGTTACCATAGTTTCATTAAACCCAAAGGTATTACATAACTCTTCACCAATCTTTTTCAATATAGGATCTTTAATCATCTCTTTATAATCAGCACCTATAGTGAGAGGTTTATGATTCTTATACTGAGATTTGAATTTATCAAACAAGTCTTCTATTTTATAAAGAGCCTGAGGTTTGCCAAAATACATTTCATTCAATACACTTAACTGCTCAGCCTCTTGAAATATCTCATTTATATTCATCTATTTCACATTCCTTTCTTATTATCTATTAGCTCTTATAGCAACTAATGCTAGATAAGATAATAATGCTTTATGATAAGAGTTCTTAGTAGGACCTCTATGCTTACGTTTTCTATAGTCTATAGAGTTATCGTTTAATAGCTCTTCTATAAGGTCTTTTATTCTATTAAGGTTAGGATCTTTAGTATTAGGTTTAGGTTTAATACAATAGTGATAGAATCTCAGAGTATTAATCTCTTTAACCTGAGACTCTTGTAAGAATGATGCTATTAAACAGGTAAGAAGCTCTTTTACTTTAACTATATTTTCTTGTTTATCAAATATAGTTTCCATAATAGCTTTCAACTCTTCAGTTTTTACATTAGCATCAGAAGAGCTTTTACAAATACTATAGTCTACTTGAGAAGTATTAATCTTTTCCATAGTATTCTCTACATAATGCTGCAGTTTAAAAGTATCATTAGTAGATAAATGATAAGCTCCACCAGAATCACCATCAGGAAGAGAGTCTTTATCATATGCCATATACTCTTTAGATTTGTAAGTCTCATAGTATACAGATGCAATATTCTTCATAAAAGACTTAAGTCGATTATGTAACTGCTGGATTACATAAGTACAATCCTCATCATCAAATGCTTTAATAGAAGACTTATAGGAAGTAACCCAAGTAGTATTAATCTTCTTAACTGCACCTATAAGACTACCAGCAGCTTTAAGGTCAAACTTTTGTGATAGTTTATTATTTACCACATACTCCATTATATGACGATATTTAGATGGAGCAACAGTCTTAAAGAAACCAAAATGAATAGAAGGATAATACTTACCAGAGAAGGATTGATAGATCATAGATAGATCTAACTCTTTCTCCATATTATTCAATAAGAAGTATCTTACTATACATAAACAAACTACAGTAGTTTCATCTTTAGCTTGAGAAGGTTTGAAAGAAGTCTTACTATAATAATAGGTATTTCTTAAACCTAAAGTTATAGATTTCTTATTTAAACCCAAAGCATTAAACAATGCTTCGGAGTCATTTTCATTATAGTAAATTCTTTCAAAAGGAGCAATATCAAATAAGTCTTTAGACCTAGCCTGTATAAACTCAGACATACATCTTTTCCATTGAGCTAGTCTAGTCTTTAAGGCTTCTGCTACTAAAGGATATATTTCTTTTAGTATAGCATCAGTATCAAAATTTTGTTTAGTAGGCATGGATTTGCCCTCCATTCCCTAAAATAAGATTATCTAGTTATAAAAATGTCATACGACAAAAAAAGAAGAGGGTGGAATCAACCACCCTCTTCTATACTTATGAATTAGCTATTACCAAATTGCTCTTTAATAAGTTTCTTCAACTTCTTATTACTTAACTTACCATTCGGATAGATAGCAGGATTATTAGGATTCATTTGCTCAGCCATTTTAGCTAATTCATTAGCCGTATGCTCTGCCATATGACGAAGCTCTTCCTCAGTTGGTGCAGGATACATAAGGTCAGCTACAAATTTAGGCATATTTTTAGGTACAATACCATTTACAATAAGCTGGTAATCATACTCATTTTCCATACCTAAATCCAATATAGTAAAGCAAGTCATACTAGCATTAGTAATAGGATGAGGAATACCAAACTTAGAAAGGAAAGTCTCATCTGCTATATTACGAAGAGTACTAATGATATGACTTAACTTACCAATAGCTCTAGTATGACAAGTTATTTCGTCTCTATATTCTTCTTTATTATTTTCAAGTATTTTTATTGCACTAGCATGTGATGCTCTTAACTGTGTAGCAATAAGCATTGCCGTAGCCCAATTCATATTTTTTGTAGGTGACGGATTCTGGATGTGGTCATGGGTGTGTTGATTTTCATTATTCATTTTATTCTCTCCCTTTAATTTAAGATACTTATTTTATTAAGAGTAATTGTGAAACTCTTTTAATAAACACGATTTGGTAAATGCAAGTAGATTACTACATAAATCTTTTATATAATTAGAAGTGTTTACCAATATCACCAGAGTATGATAATCCAGTTTATCTATAAACGCTATATAATCTTCATAAAAGAATTTATTCTTCATATATATCAATTCTTCTACATAGTCATATACCTTTTCTTTATTATAAATACTTTTAATATTAGGCTCTATAGCTTTACATATTTTTATTATTTCACAGAATACTTTAGCTATAGACCTACATTCATATTCAGCTCTATTATATAGATCTTGCTTTGGAGAATCGTTCTTCAAATCTTGCCATTGGTGATACTGATTCACTCTTAGCTCTCTTGAGGGTTGAAGATTTGTTTTCTTCTTTTGATTTTTGGTTTGGCTTGTTATTTTTTGCATATCCCATCGCTCCTAATAAGATATCCATAAATTTGATTTTATAATCATTATCTATGGTTTCATCAGACAATATGAGATTTAATTGTAATCTCTTTTCTCTAAGATTAGAAAACTTAGCCATTATAGTGGCTCTATCATCAAGACGTTTGATAGCATCATCAAATGATTTATTGAAGTCAGAAGTACTCTCTGGATTTACCAACTCCTCATATTTATCCATTAAGATATTAGAGAATTCTACAACTTTCATTTGAAGTCTTACAATAGAATCATCTTCTTTTTTAATAACAACTTCTTGTGGTTGCTGCATAGGAATAGGGTTAGGTATAGGATTTACTTTTTCCTCTTTAGGTTGATTAGTTGATTGAGGTTGTACAAGAGGTACAGGAGTATCATACCCAGGTATAACTGGAACTGGAGTAAATTGCTGTGTATTAGTATTACTAGGTTTTTGAGTTTCACCAAAATACATATCATTGAAGTAATCTACACCTTTAAGTTTTGGAGTTTCTATAACTTCTTCCTCCTTTTCTTCATTATTCTGTTTAAACTTAATAAGCTGAGATTTTAAATCTTCATTTCCATTTGAACTAATAGTAGTAGAGTAAACTACCTTATCTACGTTAGGATCTTCCTTTTTAATCTCCTCTTCTGCTATAATAACCATTCCCATCATCCTACTCATTTTAATAAATTTAATATCATACTTCTTAGAATTAATAATAAATCTAAGATATTGGGTACCAGAGAGTACAGTCTTATATCCTTTTCTGCTGATTCTAAGCATTTCTAATACCTTCCAGTAGTCTTCATTGGTATCCCCATCTTTTCTTGCTGGTATAATAGCAAGTTTCGTATCTTCAATGAAGGCAGGTTTGTAGCAAGTATTAGAATTCAGCAAATCGAATATCTTCTTATTATGCTCACTATACTCATTCACATAATGATTTTCTATAAGATATTCTGCGAATTCATTATACTTAAAAATCGGACAAATAATCTTTGAGTTGTCTACACTGATAATCATATTCCGTAATCCCCCTTATAAATGATTATATTAAAATGGAAATTGCTGTATAAAACCACCACCCTTAAAACCATAGAAATCATATTTATTTCTCATATGATGGTAATAACCATTTTCATTATAAACCTCGGTTATAACAAAATTCTTTTTATCACCATCTATAAAACTAAACTTTACTCCAATATAAGAGCTTCCAGTATTGATTACAAGACTTGCTCTTTTATCAAAACTATACTGAGATGCAGTAGTGTAGATAATTTTTATTATATCACTTACTTCTTTAAATGAAAGATCCATTCTCTTAAACGTTCTTAGAACTTTTCTTGTAATAAAGATACTAGCTCTATCGCTTGCTTCTAATACTCTAAAGACACATAGATTATTCTTTTTCTTTTTATTATCGCTTTCCATTATAATCATCTCCTGTCTATAGAAATGAATAGACCGATATTATATTAATAAGGTGTGAATAAGATTTTCAAAAATAAGTGAGTAGGAGTATTAACTCCTACTCATCGTTTTATTTGATAAAGATTTTAGAATAGTCTGGAGCTAATTGCACTCCTTCAGATATAGTAGACCCAGAAGCAATAGATGCTATAGGAATTTCTTTAGGAGATCTAGATTCCCGTACTACTAATACATTAGTATCAGTACAACCCCAAACATTAGCAATAGAATCATCTTTCTTAAGGTTAATAACTTTTATACCAGCTTTACCTCTAGATACTCTATTGACTATATTTACAGGAATCTTATTCACAAATCCCATTCTGGTAACTACAATTATATCTGTGGAATTGCTTGGTAAGAAACTCATACCATCTATAATAGAACTAGAAGTAGATGCTCTATTACCTTTGGTAGATCTTCTTAAATAAGGAACTTCTTTAGGATTCAATCTCACAATCTTATTCTTAGAATAGATAAGAAGATCAGTCTTATTAGAACCGAATAATATAGATTTTACACAATCATCATTATCTACACGAGAATAGATAAGACCAGAGTTATTAGCTGCTATTACGTCTTCTATATCCATCTTCTTAATAAACCCAAGCTTAGTAATAACAAAGATAAATTGTTTATGCTTAGATTTAGTAAGATTCTCTACGAGACTAGCACTTACTGCACATACTATATCAGTAGTACAATACTTATTCAGGATTCTTATATCAATACCATCAGAACTATTATCAGATAACTGAATCTTAGATACAGGAATTCTAAATGCTTTGCCTAATACAGAGAAGATTACAATATCATCTGTATTCTCAGCGATTATACTAAAGTTCACCATAGGAAGTTTAGATGGAGGAAGGGTATCATTCTCATTAATCTTCTTGATTTTATTATTCTTCATAAAAACTAATTTGAATATACCAGGAGCTATACCAAGTGCTTCATTTTGAGATATAAGCTTACAGATCTTTTTATTATTATACTTGGCTTTGATCTCAAGCATTTCATTGATGATAATTTCATCAATCTTTTCTTTATCAGTTATTACATCTACAATGTATTTTACTTCGTCTGTAAATTTCTTAATCTCATTTTGGCACTTAGCTAAAAATCCTGCAGATAACTCTGGGATTGTAACTCTAGATAAATATCTTGCTTGGATAGGAGTTACTCTAAGTTTCTTAATCAAGAATTGTATCAATTCTTCTCTATCATCAGATTTATTCTTTCTAATCATATCTATTACTTTCTGAATATGACCAGAAGTAAGAAGTTTGATATACAATTCTCTTTCATGAATCTTAGTTCTTAATACCTGTAATCTTACATTGAATCTACGGAATAAACTCATTCTTCTAAACTCAATGAAGAATAATAGATACTGTTTGAAGCCCATAATCTCTAGCTTATTATTAATAAGCATAAGATTCTTAACCTGACGAGTTTGCTGGATAGCAGTAGTTTGATACAACCAGTTCTTTACAAACTCTGGGTCAGTACCCTTCTTAAGTATAATAAGCTCTTCGAAGATATACTTATTAGTATTCTTTGGATCTACAGATGAGCGAGAAATCATATCTATGATATATGGCATCTTACCCATCTTTACAAGAGCTTTTATATTTAACTCGATCTTATCAAAGAATGTAAAATCTGGAAGAGATCTTACTATAAGACATGGTTTTCCTTCATATTCAGATGTTTCTATAATACCTCTTACAATATAATTACCAATACCAGTCTCATTAATCTTATCCCAATCAGAATCTACTATTTCACATGGCATACATTCATCTGGAATAAGTCTTATTTTTGCATTTGGATTATGCATGAGAGCTATAGTAGCATCTATAACATCACCAAGATTATGAGATGGTACAGATGATTTTAATCCTACTGCTATACCCATCTGACCATTAATAAGTAAGATAGGAATTCTAGCTGGAAGATATACTGGAACCATGAATTTATTATCATAGTTAGGTGCCCAGTCTGTAGCTCTTTTATCTTCTTTGATATCTCGAATAAATACATCATAAGCAAAGTTAGATAATTTAGCTTCATTATATCTTGGTTGTGCTGCATATGGATCTACTTTAGTACCCCAAGAACCATCACCTTCCATAGTGGGATATTTAGTACTAAAGTCATTGATCATATTACGTATAGCATCATTAACTGATGCATCACCATGTGGACTATATTTACGTATAACCTGACCAACAATAGCAGCAGTTTTGGAGAATCCTTGACCTCCGAAATCATGAGCAGCGCACCAGATACTATATCTAGCAACGGGTTTTAATCCGTCTATACCATCAGGTACTGCTCTTCGTCTTGCTACATAAGCAGCATAATCTGTATAATCAGATATAGACTGTTGTAACAGATTTACATTAGTGATTGATTCAGACAAATATAACGCCCCCAATGAAGAAATCTATATGGAAATACTTTCACTAAATTGTACTCACAATTATAGTATATAATTTTATTACGCATTAGAAGGAAGAGATGTGCCAAGTTTCATCTCTGGACCAATATTATCATTATAGTATTCCATACGGTCTACGAGATAGTTATGGTTCTTTACCATTGTATTGTTGATGTATTCCTTATTAAGATAAATTATAAAATGAATCTCTTGTGAAGGAAGAGGTTCTAAGAAGTTTAATTGCATCTTATTCCAGTCTATAGATAAGTTAACGAATCTAGTCCCACTAAACGCTTTAATATCTATAAATCCATCTGGAGATAGAGCATTGAACTTAGTATAATCTATAACTTCTCTGAAACTACCATTCATATGAGAAATATCTATAGATAAGAGTTCACCATTCTTAAACTTCTCAGTCTCTTCTGGAGAATCAGCCATATATGTAGTTTTAAAATCCCAACCCCAACCACGTTCATTAACTGGTGGTATATTCTGTAGATTAGTAACCCCAAATATGAAAGATTTGGAATCAAGTTTAGTAATAGAGTGTATATGCTCTCTCTGTATAAGAGAATAGTAAGCAAAGAATTTTATAGCAAGAAATCTTACTTCACAAGAGAATTTCACACTATAATCACTCATTACCATACTATACTGATTTCCACTATCTTTTTGTATAGATGAAGTAAGTATATGTACTAAGCAATGAGATATTCTCATAAAGTACTCCATATTACCAGTAGCTTCATTATACTTATAAACAAATGGGAATCTAGATCTCTGATTCAAATGTTTCAGCATTTTTACTACAGAATACTTACCATCTTTACACATTCCATTATCTACGGCTATTTGACCAATCAACTCTTTTGGTACAGGAAAGTCTATATCAATGTAATGTTTCTGTGAGCCATTGGCTCTATAATACATTTCACAAGACTCTGCTACATCATCTTGCATAGACTTAGTATCAAATAGCATAGAGAAATCAAATGTAAGTTTAACCTGTCTCATAGCCATAGATATGAAAGTGTTTTTCTCTCTATCTACGTAAAAGGCATCATTATATCTACAACGATTATTATAGAGTGTAGCACCAAGATTATAAAGATCTATATTAGATCTATTAAACTCAGTATCTTCATTCACTGTAATATGAGCTAGAGGTTTATTTGCTTTAATAAGTTCTCTAGTCTTTAATTTACGAAATTGATCCATTATATGAGAAGCATCTAAAAATGTATGTTTAAAAAAATCCTTAGGTCTTTTAGAATAAAACCATTTACTCATATATTCTATAGCAAGAGAATATGCTTGATATTTAGGTGGAACTATAAGATTAGTCTTTAATCTTCTTTCAGTATCTCTATGAATAGATATAGGAGTTAGTTCAGGATTACATTTATTTCCAAATGCTTGACGTACTTCATTTATAGGAATGACTCTATAATATTTAGCGTCTTTAGTATCCATCCTAATCACCTCTTACAAAGATGTGATGGGTTACTCTTTCGCCATTTTTTCTGCTAATTTCTTAGCATATTCTTCCTGCTCTTCTGGAGACATTTCGAGAATCTTAAACTCCTCTTTAGTATCGTCGAATGTAGGTTCCAGAATAGCTTCAATAGTAGCATCAGCATATCCTAAGAGTTTGCAAATAAGATAAGATTTCGTAGTATTTGCTATACAGGTATGCTCTTTGGATAGTCTAATAATAGTACGAATAATATTAGCCTGATGCTTAAATCTAAATACGAATACATCAGCATTTTTAATATCTTCGTCTTCATATCTATATACTAAATAATATACAGTCTTAAATGCTTTAAGCTCTTTTTCAATAGTATCTACAATATCAATAGGTACCGATACCATAAAGCAGTTTACAATACCTACATCAAGATTAGCCATACCAGTACGAATAGTCTGATAAGTAAGTTCCAGTTTTTCCTCTTTGGTAAGCTCTTTCTGTTCTTCAGCCATTTTACATTCTCCTCTCATTACAAAAGATCTACATTCTTTTTATATATACCAGCCATACGATCAAATGATGCTACAAAATCATAGACTTTTTCATTATCATCAGATACAGTATAGGCTATTTTATAAACAGTATCACCAATAGTTTCTTCAATGATACCATTTGATTTTCCTTGTTTATAAACACTAGCTACCGATTCTATATTCTTTACGAGTATATTATTTAACGACATAAATGCATTATCATATTGAGCAGATGCCCAATTAAATACTTCTGATGAAGTGGAAAGTAAACAAGAATAAGGTAATACTACTGGTCCAATTTCTAAATACTTCTTTTCAGTATCAGTCATAAAATAAACACCCCTTTGAATAGTTTATAGGCTAAACCTATTATAAATAAGTTATCGGTATTAAAAAAAGTAAATACCTGGACTATTCGTCCAGGTATCCACTTGGTGTTATTTCTTATGGTAAAATTAGATACACAAACGATATTCAGTTTTTAGGTAATAAAAAATAATAAGCCGACCACCTGGTCGCGGTTGCTGTATTCAATTTTCAATTAAAAAAATTATGGATTATGGTGGCAACTTCTCAGAGTGAATTTGGTGGCAAACAAAAAGACCAGTAACCATTCTTCATGGGACTCTGTGGATCTGTAGAAGATTTAGTTTATCAGTTTAACCGATTATCAAGTTAGTTGCGTTATAAGTTTAACAGTTTAACAGCGTTTTAGCAGTTTAACAGTTTAGTTTAGTTAGCAGTTTAACCGATTATCAGTTTAGTGACCTTGATCAGTTATCCTTAGCCGCATATATTAATTATTAGTGCGGCTGTCTAATAACTGATATTTCTTCTTATGTTTAAGTACGGCTTAACAAGCCGGTGGGTTATGAGCCCTATATATTTTATATATCAATAAAATAAAAATGTGAAGGTTTTCGTTATTTCAAGAGCAAAAACCATCACGAAAAGACTCCTTTGTTTGCTTCAATTCAATGCTTCATAATCCATAATTCTTAATCTATATCATATACCTTAGAATACGACTTCAACTTCAGTACTTGCATTGGCTTCAGAAAGGATGGTGTCGATATTCATCAGGTATTCATTTAGATATGAGACCCAATTAGCGATTGCATTGGTTTCAATGAATTTATTAGGATCAATGATCTTAAGTTTATGTTCTTCCTGCTCTTTAAGCTTAGCTTCATTATACTTTTCAGGAGACCAAGCATTCTTACTATCAACTGGGAATTTAGCAGCAAGATTCTTTTCAATACGAGTTTCGATTTCTTTCTCAACTTTACCTTTATTAACTACGTCAACGTTAAATCTATACTGAAGTGGTCTACAAACCTTGTTAATAAGATTAGTGCAGAAACGTTTGCGGTTGATAGCTTCAGCAATAGTAATCTTTTCTTTAACAGGTTTCTTATTATTAAGTACCATCTTTAAAGTAGGAATAGAATCTACTTCAATGATAGTATTATTATTAGCCTGAGTAAGTGCATGACGAATAGCAACTAAACGATTATTCAAATCAATCAGTTTCTGAACATTAGCTTTATTCAAATTCTCATACTGTTCTACGGTATAAGGTCCAATGTATTCATTAGAAGAATCAATGTAAGCATGAGTGGAAAAAGTTTTATCCTCAATATCTTCATTCATAATATTAAGCAACTTCTTTTCCTCGGAAATAAGCTTGCTAATAGTCATAGTCTCTTTCATATTAGTTCCCTCCAAATTTAACAGTTTAGTTCATCAAACTACATAACTGTTATGCATATATTAATTTTTTATAATACGAAGTCTGCGAAAAATTGTACTATAAGATATATAGTCAGTATTGATGTAGCAATTGTAAACAGCATTATACAAATACAAAATATCTTTCGTATAGTATCTAAAAACTTTTCCACATTATTCATCTCCCTAATTGTTGGAAAAACAATCCTAATATTACTCTTTCGAATGTAATCTTAAAGGAATTCTGCAAAATATCTATAATGATACATAATGAAAGAGACAGTGCTGCAAGTAGTATTATAAACTGAGTAATGCCGTTTAAAATATCAATATAACTCACCACAAATAATCTTTGGTCATGATCATGAGTAATATTAATGAAACCATTATTCCTATTACATGTAGAATTACTTCATTTTTACTAGTGGTAAATCTCATAGTGACTAATTCTATGATTATTATAAAAATAAGAAATAATATAGCAGTGATATTCATATTAAATAGTCATCTTCCTTTATTATTTAGAATTGTTGCGATTTTATTGGTTAAGTTAGATAAAAAGTAAAGAAAAATAAGAGAAAAGATACTAAAGGAGATTATCAATCCGTCTAGTATCCAATGAAGAATCTTTATGATTTTCATAAGCATATTATTTAGAACTCCTTTTATTAGAGTTATTATTAGAAGACTCTAGTAACTTCTGTATTTTAGAATAGGGTATTACAGTATAAGAATAGTCTCCAGCCATAGCATCAAATGCTTTAGCATATCTAGTGGCTGTAGTATCTGCAGATTCCATATAGATCTTTTTAGACTTAATATCGCTAGGAATCGGATACTTAAAGAGAATCATTATAGTACCAGGATTAGTTACAACAGTAAAATCTGTATGCTCATTTAAAAGTTTCTTTAATTCCGATTCGTCTTTTCTTACTACTAATACTTCAAATTCATTTTCTGTTATAAGGCACTTTATAATAGGATCTTCTATTGTATAAGTATCAGATACGGCTATTTCTTCTATACGTATAGAATACTCTGTATCTAATCCATGCAATATATCATATTGTAATGCGAAGTCTTCTGCTATCTGTTTATCTGCAAAAGTATCTAAGATAGTTTCATTCTTACCATCTACTTCTATTACTGAATACATTCCCATATGTGTATTAACCTCCTATGATGAAATTTTCATTAATATAGCTCATAAACATCTCATAATTAAGTCTCATATCATGATAGTCTTTAGGCTCTACAAATACATCCATAATCGCATATGTAGATGAGTTATTCTTTATTAATTCTGGCGTACGTCTAAGCATACCTATTTCTACTATATAATCAGAGCATGATAATTCCTCATGCCTATTATAATAAGATTGGTCGAATCCTACTTTCTTAGTAAACCCCTCTGGTTTATCAGCATAATAAATAAGTCTAATCCATCGTAACGTAGTTCCTATTTCACTATAAAATATTTTTTTATGGTCTTCTGGATTATAAGGTTTACGAATAATAGGTTCTTCATCTGGTCCACTAGGTAAATAAGCCCAATGTGATACTTCTTGACCAAAATAAGACTCATTACTAAAGCAATAGTCTTTTAAATTATTTTCAGTTTCATCTTCACTTTTAGTTATTTTTCCTCTAAAATGATTTATATTATTGAGTATTTGCCTTTCTGCTTTAGTTATTCCTCTATAAAAAGTAGAAATATGAATATGAGCGTCTAATACTCTATCTTTAGGAACCCATATTAATACTGTCTCTCCATGAAAAGGTAATTCTTTAGTTATATCTTTCCATTCTATCTTATTCTCAGTCATTTTCTTCACTCCATAACACAATATTGTTATTCGAAAGATTATTAGGATTAAAAGTTTTGTTTATATCTATTATACGCTGATTACTAGATCCTCTAAACTTAAGCGATATATCTCTTTTCTCTAATATAAATCTTCCGTCTACTAATACGTCTATATTAGATAATATTTTTGGTAATATTAATGATTCTATAGTATTACCAGTTTTGATTGTTTCTATAAGTTCTTCATAAGTATATCCAGTATATAACCAAAAGTTTATTGATCTATCAGATGGCAATTTTTGTTTAATAGAATTAATAAGAGTAAAAGTATCTACTCTATTATAAATTGCTAATGGGTCTCCACCAGATATAGTAACACCAGAGCAAAATGGAGTAGAGAGTATATAATCTATGATACCATTGATTACAGAAGGTTTTAAATAATAACCTGAGTTTTTATCCCAAGATTGAGAATTATGACAACTAGGACAGTGATGCTCACAACCAGACACGAAAATAGTTAAGCGTACTCCAGGCCCATTAATAACGTCATCTTTAATTACTCCAAGATAATTCATATAAATCACCCTACACAATTATTTTATTATAGGGTCAGAGAGGTAATGAAAAATGATAAATACATGGCGGCGCTGCTTATCGCAGCGCCGCGTGATATTAATCTTGTATTAAATCTACATCGCGACTACAGTCTAGTGCGCAATAATTTTAGGGCGAAATCAACACTGCGCCCGCTCGACGCTGCTCGCTGGCGCTCTTGCGATTTCGCCCCAGCATTTTCGCTTCGCGAAAATGTCAAATTTTACGCGCGAGCCGGAAACCGAGATTCCA